>Ga0169931_10000947_pt1 | contig 48154 bp, 44 predicted proteins | sample Kivu_15m_20L_FD_129675 | JGI IMG/M metagenome (GOLD analysis project Ga0169931, IMG submission 129675) | Freshwater microbial communities from Lake Kivu, Western Province, Rwanda to study Microbial Dark Matter (Phase II) - Kivu_15m_20L... | ecosystem: Environmental > Aquatic > Freshwater > Lake...
ACGCCACGAACGAGTACCAAAATTCAGCCCGATTTTTCGTCCTTCACCGTTCTGACGACCCTAACCTGCGTGCTCAAGGTGTCCGGGCAAATGCCGTGGTTGCGGGCATTTTTACCATGCTCGTTTTAAGCCACCGCGATGAAATCGTTCATGCCAACCCGGCGACCGCCGCCGATGTGGCCTGGCGGATGTTGTTCGCGGCTTTGGTGCAGCAGATGATGTTTGACAACCAGGAATTCAGCGGTGAAAAATTACCCATCCCGGCTTTGGTGCACGAAATCGCATGCTGTCTTGCGGCCTACCTTAAGGCAGACTCGGTAAAACGCTGACCGCAATTTCTGGCAGATCGGGTACCTGGTTAAGAATCGTTCGCTGCCTTGCCCTCTTTTCAAACGAACCGTTGTTTTATCCACAGGGGATAATAATTCCCCAAGCGATCTATTATTGATTAAATGGACTAAATCTTTCCTTTTGGCTTTGTCGCGCCGCACCTGAGTAAACAGAAGGGTCAACAAGCGAACATCAGGTAGGGTCAAATCAATGCCGGCTGGGATCCTTGAAGCGTAGGACCAGGCCGGAGGCCACCACACCGGTCAGGAACATCCCAAACAGCACCATCAGGGGCCGGTTTTCCGGGGAGCGCCAGCGTTGCCGGCCGAAGAAATTTTCGGCCATGTCCATGGTTTCATATTCCGCGGCGGCCTTCTCCTTGCCGTTCCCCTTGTCGTTGGCGGGTGGCTTGCCCTCGTCTTTGGGCGACGGAACGATGGCCCCCTTGGAATCGGCGATCTCCTGTTGCAGCTCCTTGCGAATCTGACGGATCTTTTCCTCGATACTGGCGTTGATGGAGTCGATCTTTTCGCGGGTTTTGGATTCCGCATCCTTGGCCTTGCGGTCGAACTCGGCGCGGGTCTCCTTGACCCGGGCTTCCATTTCCACCCGGGTTTTCGCCTCGGCGTCCTCGGCCCGCTTCTTGAATCGGTCCTCGGCGGCCTTCAATTCCCTGTCAATCTCCATGCGGGTGCGGGTCTCGGTGTCCTTGGCCCGTTTCTCGAATTCATCCCGCGCTTCTTTCAGCTTTTTCTCAATCTCGAGGCGGATCCTGGCCTCGGTCTCGGCCGCGCTTTTCTCAAAACGCTCCTTGGCCTCGGCTATTTTTTGCTCGGATTCCTTGCGGGCCTTGTCGCCCATCTCGGCGGCCTTGCGCTCGAACTCCTCGCGCGCCTGCTGCTGCAATTGCCGGGCTTTCTCCTCGGCGTACTGGGCGGCCTTGCGCAGTTCCGCCTCGGCGGCGGTGGCGGCGCGGCGCATCTCGTCATAGATCCGCTGCCGGACGGGAAGCATGAACCGGCGCGGGGGGAGGGGATTCTCGGCAGGGGGTTCCTCCGCCTGCGCCATTTCTACCATCAGAACCATTGGCAGTTGGGAAATGGATTCGGCAGCGCTTTGGACAAAGCCACCCATCGCCTTGCCGATGACCCCGAAAGGATTGGGCAGGGTGGCCTGGGCGCGCGGGATGATCTGTTCCCCGGTATCCGGCTTTTTCTTGGGCACCCGCAACTGCTCGCGAGTTTGGGCCTCGGGCAGGACCAGCCCTTCGAAAGCCCAACGCGAGGGCATGGCAGCGGCCAGCGGCCGAGTAGGCGCGGGCAGGTCGCGCAGCTTCACCAGGATACCGCCCAGCACGATCATCGGCAGCAGCATCAATGGCAAGATTCCAGCCGCGGCCTCCACCGTGCGGAAGGTGGCCGAGATGAACAGCCCGATGGCCCCGCCGGCCAGACCCGATGCGAACAGCACCAGATACAGGTCCCACCAGCCGCTGTGCAGGTCGCAAAACCACATCACCACGGCCAGCAGCAACGCGCACTGCAAGGCGCTCACCGCCACCAGCACGCTGACCTTGGAGCCGATGTAGGCCAGGATGGACAACCCCACCATCCGCTCGCGACGGTAGATGGGCAGTTCGTTGACGATCTCGCGGGCGGTGCAGGAGCAGCCGAAGTAGATCGCCGCCAGCGCCATCACGAACATGGTGGTGGCCAGATTGACGCCCACCTCGAACCACTGCTCGCTGTCGGAAGGGTGGGAGCGCAGCACCTTGGAGAACACAGCCCCGATCAGCAGGCCCACCAACGGGGCCTGCAGGATCAGGATCATGGTGCTCCACAGGTCGGCCGCCTTGATACTGAGGGAGCGCCGGACCAGCGTGGACCACTGGCTGAACAGGGCCACGCGCTGGGGCTTATATTCCTCGTGGTGGATGGGCAGCTTCGGCAGCGCCATCGTGCGCCGATCCACCCACACAGATTTGGCGTTCGATTTCTCCCAGTCGGAGAGCCATTCAGCCACCGGTTTGGCGGACAGGCCGCGCAGCAGACCCTCGGCATTCCGGGGAAGGCTGTAGCCGGGCCGGGCAGGCGGCTCGAAGAAGTGCAACGCATCGGGCCAGGCCCGGCCGAAGTACGCCAGCCGTCCCACCTGTTCGGTGGAGGCATCGCGCGCCACCACGGCCACCGCGTCGAACTTCTGGAAGACCTCCAGGCTGGGCTGGTGGATGGCCACCAGGATGGTCTTGCCGCTGTCAGCCAGCGACCGGAGCAACTCGATGACCGACATCGCGTCGGTGCTGGAGAGGCCGGAGGTGGGTTCGTCCAGCACAAGAATGGGCGGATCGGTCAGCAGTTCCATGGCGAGGTTGACGCGCTTGCGCTGGCCACCGCTGATGCCGCGCTTGCGCTGGTCGCCGACACGGGTGTTCTCGGTGCCCTCCAGGCCCAACTGTGACAGCACTTTGTTAATGCGATTGGCGATCTCCTCGTCGCCCATGTCCCTGGGCAGACGCAGGCGTGCGGCGTACCACAGAGCCTGCGACACCGTCAGGTCGGCGTGCAGGATGTCATCTTGCGGCACATGGCCGATCTTGCCCCGGAACAGGTCGTAATATTGGTACAGGTCGTGGCCGCTGATCAGCACACGGCCCACCGAGGGGGCCACCTGACCGTTCAGCACTGACAAAAGAACCGTCTTGCCGGCACCGCTGGAGCCCATGATGGCCACCAGCTCGCCTGGCTGCACCACCAGGGAGACCCCTTCCAGCAGCCGCTGGCCGGCTCCGTCCACCCCGACATTGCTGGCGATGATGTCGAAGGCGCTGGGCTTCACCGGCTCCAGGGCCGCGCCGTCGGCGGAGAGTCGGTAGCTGTGATCGGCGATCTGGAGCAAGGCGCCCGGCTTCAGGACCACCGAACCGTCGATGCGGTGATCGTCCACGAAGGTGCCGCTCATGCTGTCCAGGTCAGTCACGATCACGCGGTCGCCCCGGCGGGTCACCACGGCATGGCGGGCTGATACCAGCGGCTGGTCGATCAATACCCCTGCGTCCTTGGAACGGCCGAAAATGACCCGGGAGGAGGGACGGAGCTGGATGACCTGGTCGGCAGGGATTTGGGGTTGGCCCCGCTCGAGGGTTTCCCGCAACACATTGGGGGGAAGAACCGACTCACCCAAGGTGATTCTGGCATCGATCTGGATGACGGTTTTGGAAACGGGCTCAGGTGGGTCGCCCACAAAGGTGCCGTTGCGGCTGCCCAAATCCTCGATCCAGAGGGAGTCACCCTCAACGGTGACCTTGGCATGCCGGCCCGACACACTGGGGTGCTTGATCACAATGTCATTGGCGGGATCCCTGCCAATGTAAATGATCCGCATTTCCCGTGGTCTCAGGGTTGCATGAAAAACTCGGGACTTGATCTTTATCTTCTAGTAAAAGAAAATTATGTCAACTTGGGTAATACCGGCGAAATGTATCGAACTAGATTTTCCTCTTATTTTAAAATATCTTTTTTAAATAAAAAATAGTAATATATATCATAGCTTTTCCCCAGAACCCCTTGGCCTTGGCCTCCACCCCGCCATTTGGCATTCTCGCCTCGCTAGTTTTTGGTCCCGAGGGTTTGTGCCCAGAATGTCGGATTATCAGGCTCCCACGCGAACGGGCGGCAGACGCTGGCCCGGATTGCTGCTGTTGCTGGCATTGATGCCGATGGCGGGGTGGGCTTGGTATGTCTGGGGGGGCGGCAATTTCCATGTGGTGGAAGCAGGGCGCTTGTACCGAGCCTCCCAACCGAAAGCGGACCGGCTGAAACAGCTTGCTGGTGAAAACGGGATTCGCACCGTCATCAACCTGAGAGGGTGCTGCGACCCGGTGGGCTGGTACCGGGACGAGGCCCGTGCCGTCCAGGAAATGGAAATTTCCCTCGAGGACATCTCCTTCTCGGCGATGCGACTACCGGCCCCCAACGCGCTGGCCCGTTTGGTGGAAGTGTTCGACCAGGCCGAGGAACCGTTTCTGATCCATTGCCACCAGGGGATCGACCGCACCGGGATAGCCTGCGCCCTGTGGCTCTTGTTGAAGACGGACACACCTTATAGCGAAGCAGTCAAACAACTGAACCCATACTACGGCCACTTTCCGGTGGGGCGCACCTGGTGGCTGGATGAGTTCATGGACCAGTACCGCCAATGGCTGGCGGGTCAGGGAGAGGAGCACCGGCCCGACCTGCTCCGGCACTGGCTGAAGGAGGTTTATTGCCCGGGCCCGATGCGGGCTGAGATGGCTTGGATTCAGCCGCCGCCCGCCCGGGTGGCCACGGGTGAAATGGTCACTGCGCGTGTGCGCTGCATTAACACCTCGAACGAGACCTGGACCATGCTGCCCTCGCTGAACGCGGGGGTGCATCTGATCTGGCGGGTGCAGGATGAGCAGCGAAAGGTGATCGCAGCCGGGCACGCGGGCCTGTTTGATAAAGCAGTTCTCCCGGGCGGTAGCGTGGACCTGCTGATCGCCACCCCGCCCCTGGAAGCCCCGGGGCGGCTGGTGCTGCGCGCGGGCATGGACAATCCCAGGCATTCCACCTTCGCCCAGGTGGGCAACGAGATACTGGAGGCTTCCGTGGAGGTAGTTCCCCGAGGCGCGGCCCATCCATGAAACGACGATTGCGGCTGAAATCGCTGATGCGGGTTGGCGGCACCTTGGCCCTGGCCGGGTTCCTGGCCGCCCGTTTGAATTGGGCGGAACTGGGACGAGCCGTCACCCATTTGGAACCTTGGGCCTTTTGGAGTTCGGTGGGGGTGTTCCTGATGGCGCAGTTCGTCAGCACCATCCGCTGGCGGCAACTGGCCCTGGACGCTGATTTCCGCGCGCCGGTGGGGCGGTTCGGCGCCTGGTATGCGGCGGGAATGTTCTGCAACCTGGTGCTGCCCACCTCGGTGGGCGGGGATGTGGTGCGAACCTGGTACCTGGCCCATCAGGCGGAAGGTCCCCCCGCGGGTCGCACCCGCCGGGCGGCCACCAGCGTGCTGCTGGACCGGGGTACCGGCCTGCTGGTTCTGATTGCGCTGGCGGGAGTGGCCTCGATGGTCTCGCCGGTGGCGCTGACGCCGCAAGTCACCTGGTTCCTCTACACCGTTTTGACCTGCACGGCAGTGGGTTTGGCGGTTGGGCTGACCGCCAGCGGTTGGGTGGGCCGGAAGGTCCCCAAGCTAGCCCCCCTGATCGCGCAGGGCTGGGATTTCGCGGGCAAGCCGGGTCTGGTGGCCGGATCATTGGCACTATCGGTCCTGGTGCAGGTGGCCAGCGTGGTGCAGGTGGGCCTGATCGGCAAAGGATTGGGTTTGGAAGTCCCGTGGGCTGTTTACGGCTGTGTGGTGCCCCTGGTGACACTTTTGACCTTGCTCCCGGTGAGCGTTAGCGGCATGGGGCTGCGTGAGGCAGGGTACGCCGCGCTGTTGGCTGGTTTTGGTGTCACGGCGCCTGAGGCGGTGGCGCTGAGCCTGCTTGGATTTGCCGCCACCAGCCTGGTGGCATTATTGGGCCTGCCGGTGATCCTGTGGGGTGGGTGGCCCAAGGTGACCGGGGAAAACGAACCGACGGGGATTCAAGACACAGCCGGCCCTGATTGCCAAGAAAGCCAGCCGACACTCTGCGAAAAGACCAAACAAATCGAGGGGATTTCAGCATGAACACACGGACCAACCTTCACCCGGCCAACCAGGACCACGCCATGGGCAGAAAAATTTCGGTGGTGATCCCCATCAAGGAAGAGGAGGACAACCTGGGCCCGCTGCACCAGCGGCTCACCGAGGCCCTGTCGCCCCTGCTGGACCGGGCCACACCCAATCCCGCCCAGGTGACCGATTACGAGGTGGTCATCGTCGATGACGGCAGCCGGGATCGCTCCTACGAGATCCTGTGCGCGCAGGCCGCGGCAGACCCCCGCTGGAAAGTGGTGAAACTGCGCCGCAACTACGGGCAGACACCGGCGCTGCGAGCCGGGATCGACCATGCCACCGGCGACCTGATCGCCACCATGGATGGCGACCTGCAGAATGATCCCGCCGACATCCCGATGCTGCTTGCGAAATACGCCGAGGGCTACGCCGCGGTGTTTGGCGAGCGCGCCAAACGGCAGGACGCCTACCTGATCCGCAAGTTCCCCAGCAAGATCGCCAACTGGATCATCCGCAAGGTGACCGGTTCCACCACCCGCGACATGGGCTGCACGCTGCGGGTGCTGGACGGGCAGATCGCCCGCGACTTGCCGCTTTACGGCGAGATGCACCGGTTCATCCCGGTGCTATGCCAGATGCAGGGTGCCCGCATGGTGCAAGTGCCGGTGAAGCACCACGCCCGCACCGCCGGGGTGACCAAGTACAACCTCACCCGCACCTTCCGCGTGGTGCTGGACCTGATCACCGTCAAATTCCTGAACAGTTACCTGACTCGGCCCATGCACTTCCTGGGCGGACTGGGATTGGGGTTCATGGTGCTGGGCTTTGCCAGCCTGGCCGCCACCATCGGCATGAAGTTGATTGGGGGAACCGACATGACCGGCAACCCGTTCCTGCTGCTGAGCATGCTGCTGGTACTGCTGGGAACCCAGTCGATTGGCCTGGGCATTTTGGGCGAGGTTCTCAGCCGCACCTATTTCGAGAGCCAGGGGAAGCGCAGCTACACCATCGCGCAGACGCTGAATCTGGAGGACCAGCCGGCGCGGAAGGCGGCCTAGGCAATCTGGCGAGAACCGATTCTGTTCATGGCACCGGGGCGCTTGGCGCCCTTGTGCTGTTTCGGGCGCACGGAATGCGGGCGCGGGCTGCAGCGGAAGAATTGCAAAAAGGCCAACGGGTATCTTTAAATTCTTAATCCACCAAGGTCCCTCGCACCCGTGACCCATCCTCCAGTTCCCCCTGGTTGGTGAGGACCAACTCGTCCTCACGAGCGAGTTCACGCCGAGAATCCCGGCCGGCATCCTTGTCGAGCCAGAAGACCCGCGCCAGGAGGCCGTCATCCAGTTCCACCGCGATGGGCTTCAACCGGGCCACGCCCGACTCCACCCGGAACAGGTAGGGCAGCCCGCCGCGTCGCACGATGGCGCTGCTGGGGATCACCGGAGCGTTCTGGAATCGCTTCAGGCGCAACCGCATCTTGCCATACATGCCCGGTAGCAGACGGGCGGCGGCACCAGCCTCCAGGCCTTTGGGAAATTCGGGCAATGCGCGACCTTTCAGGTCAGCATTGCGATTCAGCTTGGCTTTCTCCAGAAACTGGCGGTGTTCCTCGGCTGTGCCGTTGAAGAGATCGACCTCCACCCGCAGGGTGCGGTCGGCGGGGTCCAGCGAGGGGGCCAGCCGGGTCGGCTTGAAGCGCAACACCTTGCCTGGCATCGCATCCAGCCGCAATTCGGCCTCGGTGTCCTTGCCCACCTGGGCCACATAGGCCTCGGGAACGCGCATAGACACGGTGACGATGTCGGTGCGCTCCAGCACCAACAGGGGAGGCACACCCGAGACAATGGCCGGATTGGCCACAAAGGTGCCCGGGTCAGCCGACCGGCGGGCGATCACCCCGTCGAAGGGGGCGGTCACCAGACCCTTGGCCTTGTTCTCGCGCAGGGGGTCAATCGGTTCGATCTCGGCCAAACGCTCGCCGGCGGCCACCTTGTCGCCAATGTCTTTCTCGAGGAATTTGAGCGTGCCGGCCACCTGTGACTGGAGTTCCACCCGGTAGTAGGGGGCCACCTCGGCGGGTTGCTCGACCCCCACCTCCAGATCGGTACCGGTTTTCGGGCGGGTTGTTTTCACGCGGTTTTCCGGGCCTGCCGGCTGCGCGGGAGGTGGGGCCTGCGCCTGGGCCCCATCCAAGCCCCCTGTCACGGCGAACAGGATCAACGCCCAAACAAGCCCCAGGCGATCTCGCATGGTATCTCCCCTCAGGCCAGTTCGCGCTCAACCCGCGGATCCACGGTCGGGTTTTTGCGGACCAACAGCGTGTATAACACAGGCACCAGCAACAGGGTCAGGCAGGTGGAGCTGATCAGGCCACCCACCACCGCCCGCGCCAGCGGCACATTCGCCTCATTCCCACGGCCGGTGCCGATGGCCATGGGGGCGAGCGCCAGCACCGTGGCCAGGAAGGTCATCAGGATGGGGCGGAAGCGGGTGGCGGCCGCCTGGCGGATCGCCTCCATGGCCCCTTTCCCCTCCAGCCGCAACCGATTGGAGAATTCGACCAGTAGCACTCCGTTGTTCACCGCGATGCCCACCAGGAAGATCACACCCATCAGCGACTGGGTGTTCAGCGTGGTTCCTGTCAGGAACAGCATCCACAACACGCCGATGAAGCCGAGGGGCACCGTGAACATGATGACACACGGGCCGATCCACGAGCGGAACAGCGTCACTTGCAGCAGGTAGACCAGCGAGGCCGCGAGGGCAAGACCCAGGGCCAGCATGCGGAACGACTCGTTCATCCGTTCGAACTCGCCCTTCAGGCGCACCCGCATCCCCTCGGGCAGTGTCAAACCCGCCAGCCTACCATGCACCTCGGCGGCAAGGGTGCCGATATCCACCCCGTCGGCATTCACCAGCACATTGGACACGCGCCGCAGACCCGCGTGGTTCACCTCCACCGCGCCGGACTTGCGCCGGGGGGTCACCACGGTGCCCAAGTTCAGCGCGGTCGGCTGGGAAGCACCCTTCACCGGCAGGCCCAGCACATCCTCCAGGCGGCGGTCGACATCCTCGGGATATTGCACTCCCACGAAGTATTGGTTGCCCGTCTGGGAATCGACCCAGAAATTGCGCTGCACCGACACGCTGGAGTTGAGCGCCACCACCACCTGGAGGATCACATCCTCGGTGGATAGGCCCAGTTCGGCAGCCTTTTGCCGATCCACGTCCAGAACCAGGTAGGGTGCGTCATCGCGCTGCTGCACCCGCACATCGGCTGTGCCTGGTATCGGACTGACCAAGTCGCGGATGGCGCGCGCCAGGGCGGCCGACTGTTCCTGCGTACCCCCTTCCACCTCGATATCGATGGGTGATGACGCCCCCATGTTCAGTGCGGTGGAGATCATGCCGCCTGTGTCGAAATCAGCCCGCAGGTCATTGAAGGCCGGCTTGGTGTTGAAGCCACGACGGAGCAGGTTGGCGTAATCCTGCGCGCTGTGGGAACGCTTCCCGCTCAACTGCACGCGGATGATGGCGTCCTGCTGGCCCGAGTTGGTGGTGTAGGCGGCCGACCAATCGGGATTCAGACCGATTTCTGAAACGATCATTTCCCGATCGGAGGCGGGAATCGTTTCCTGGATGAATGCCTCGACCTCCTTCACGCGGGCCTCGGTGGAATCGAGTCGGAGGTTGGACGGGGCGCGCAAGCGCAGGGTGATCTGCCCGGCGTCCACCTGCGGGAAGAATTCGCGACCGATTCTCCCGAGCAAGGTGAGCGAAAAGACAAACAAAGCGAGCAGGGCGAGGATCACCCATCCGCGGTGAGCCAGGCACCCATCCAGCAGGCGGAGATAGATGGACGTGAGGCGATCTAGCCCGGTCTGAAAAACACCCATCCAGCGGACGAACAGGCCATCCGGCTTTTTCGGCGAATGGTTTTCGGCCCGGCCGTGGTCATCTGCAAGAAAATAAGCGCACAGGGTGGGCACCAGCGTGCGGGACAGGAGGAACGAGGTCAGCATGGCGAAACCGACGGCCAGGGTGAGCGGCCGGAACAGGAACCCACCCATTCCCGGCAACAGCGACAGCGGTGCCAGCACGATCACGGTGGTGCAGGTGGCCACCAGCACGGGGACCATCACCTCGGCGCAGCCGTCGAGGGCGGCCCGAATCCGCGACTTGCCCTGGTGGTAGTTGCGGTGGTTGTTTTCCAGCTCCACGATGGCGTCATCGACCAAGGGCCCCACCGCCAGGGCCAGGCCGGCCAGGGTCATGGCGTTGATGGTGTTGCCTGTCGCATAAAGTCCCGTCACCGCACCCAGCAACGCCAAGGGAATGGAAAGGGTGGCGATCAGCGTCATGCGCCAGTTGCCCAGGAACAGCAAAATCATCAGGGACACCAACAACGACCCGGTGGCCCCCTCCTCCAACAAGGCCCAAAGCGCAGTGCGGACCGAGACTGTCTGGTCCATCACGAGATCGAGTTTGGTGCCCTGGGGCAGCCGCTCCTCCATGGAGGGGATATTGGCGCGGGTTTGGTCCACCACCGCCAGGCTGCTAGAACCGCGTTGCCTATAGACCGGCACGAACACCTCGTTGCTGCCGTTGATCCGCACGCGCGAGGTCTGGATGGCGGAGGCATCCTCCGCCCGGCCCACATCCCGCAAGTACAGGTTGGTCTGGCTGCCGAGGGACAGGGGGAGGTCGTTCAATTCCTCCACTTTTTCCACCATGGAATTGCTGTCCAGCAGCAACTGCTCGCCACCGAAATAGGCGGTGCCGGGGGTCACCATCAGGTTGCCCCGCCGCAGCGCGGAGACCACATCCATGGGTGCCAGGTTGCGGGCATCCATCTTGGCCGGGTCGAGATAGACCATCACGCTGCGGTCGCGCCCGCCCACCACCACCGGGGCGATGGCGCCGGGCACCGCGCCCAGCATGTTGCGCACCTGGATGCGGGCCACATCCTTCTGGCGGGCATCGTCCATGAAGGGATTGCTGACGGTGAGTATGCCCACCGGCAGGGTACCGGTGGCGTCGAAGGGCAATGCCACGGGGGGCAGGGTGTTGGGAGGCAGGTTGGGGAGAGCGCCCAGGGCCAGGCTGTTGACCAGCGTGAGGGCCTCGTTGGGATCGATGTCGTCGCGGAAATAGACCTTCACCACACTCACGCCCGGCACCGAGCGGGATTCCACCAAGCGGGCACCGGGGGCCTGGTTGACCCAGCGTTCGATGCGGTTGGTGATGGTCTTCTCGATGGTGGCCGCGGGCATGCCGGGGAAATAGGTGAGCACCTGAACCGCAGGAGCCTTGAACACGGGCAGGATGTCGATGGCGATGCTGACGAGGCAAAGGCCGCCCACGATGAGGATCATCAGGACAAACGCCGCCACCATATGCGGATTGCGCAGCGATGCCCGGATCAGCCACATGGGATTCCCTCATTCGAGCCCCGGAGGGTCGAAACGCCTCCCCATCGTTTTAAGGTACCCGTTCCCGGAGCCCCTTGAAAGGCGCGGGCCGGGACGCCCGCAAGCGCCCCGGCCCGCCTTTTTGTTTCCAAGGCGGAAACCGGCCTGATCACTTGCGGAACATCGGGTGTTCCTTGTCTCCCCGGGACAGCATGTAGGCCATCAGGTCGAGAATCTCGTCCTCCTTCAGCGTGTCGAGCAGCCCCTTGGGCATCATGGAGACCTTGGAGGAGGTGACCGACTCGACACGCTTGCGGTCGATGCTGGCCAGATCGTTCGGATCCAGCATGTTGGTCATCACCATCATGTTGTCGCCGTTGAGATTGACGATGCGGCCGCTGACCAGCTTGCCGTCGCTGGTCTCGATCACCACCGCCTCGTACTGGTCGGAGATCGACTTGCTGGGCTCGATGATGCTTTCAAGCAGGTCGCGTGGTGAGAACCTGCCAGCCACGCCTGTGAGATCGGGCCCCTGGGCCCCACCCTCGTTGGCGTAGCGGTGGCAACTGAAGCAGGTGGTCTGGCCGAACAGGGTGCGACCCCGCTCCCAGTCCCGCCCCGCCTTCAGGCCGGAATCCAGTTTGCCGGCGAGGTCATCGACGGTGTACTGCTTCGCCACCGGGCGGGCCGGGGCGGCAGGCTGGTTGGAGGCGACAGTGGGTTTATCGGAGAGCAGTTCCTTGAATGCCTCCTTCTCTTCCGCGGCCAGGGTGGCCACGGTGTCGCGCTTGATGTTGGCGATGAAGCCGCCGAAGCTGTTGCCACCCTTGTAGGTGAGCGCCTTGCGCAGCCACTCGAGTTGGGCCTTGCGCAGTTCCGGAGTCCAACCGGTCTTCAACATGCGCAGGGCCCGGGCGAGGTCCATCTGCTCCTCCTGCGTGGGCGCGGTTGCCAGCAGGGGAGTGATCTTCCTGGCGGCGTTGGGAGCCTGGAGGAACACCAGGAAGGCGGCGAGGTCGCCATCCACCAGCCTCTGGCTGGAGGGGAAGCGGGGCTCGAACGCCTCGATCAACCGGGAACGCGTCGCGTCATCCGGCGCGCCGAAACGCACGCAGAGGATCGCGTACACCCGCAGTAGATCAGCGCGGGCCTGCTCGCCCATCTTGTCCCAACCATTCTGGAGCTTGTCCAGGGCGGCGAACAATTTGGTCTTGGTCTCGGCGGAAGGCTCCTTGGCGCCGGGCTTGCGATGGGCCGGATCGGTGGCGGACACGCGGGCCAATGCCAGCAAGGCTTCGGTGGCCTTGGCGGGATTCGGCTCGGACAGCGCCTTTTCAGCCCAGCGCTCGACGGGTTGGTGCTCCAGCGCGATGCGCGCGGCGGAGCGGATGACCCGGTCGGTGTTGTCGAGATTGGTCCAGATCAGGGAGAGCAGGCTGGCCTCGGGATTGAGGTGGCCGGCTTCCAGAGCCCGGCGCAGGGCGCGGGAGGCCTCGTTGCCATCGTCGGGGTTGGGCGCGGGAGCGGTGGACTCGGAGCCCACATACTTCACGCGGTAGAGGCCAGACTGGGTGCGGCGGCCGCCGATGGTGAAATACATGTTTCCATCCACCGGGTTCACCACCACATCCGTGAGTGGCAACGGCATGCCGGAAACGAACTCCTCCAGTTCGCCGGTGTAGCCCGCTCCCGCGGGCTTCATGTGGGTGGCGTAGAGTTTGCCGTAGCTCCAGTCGCAGATGTAGAAAGCGTTTTGATACTTGGCGGGGAACTTCGCGCCGGTGCCGAAACAGACACCGGTGGGGGAACCGGGACCGACATTGACCACGGAGCCCATGCTATCGGGATAGTGCGCGGGCCATTTGCCGGCGCCGTTGCGCCAGCCGTAATCAACGCCGCTGAGGACCTGGCAGACCCGGGTAGGGCGATACCAGGGGGTGTTCACATCCCATTCCATGTCGGCGTCATAGGTGAACAGGTCACCCTTCGGGTTGAAACCGGCGTCGAACTGGTTGCGGAAACCGGTGGTGAGAATGGTCCAGTCCTTGCCATCGGGACTGACCTGGTAGATGGTTCCACCCGGCCCAAGGACCCCGGCCATGAAGCCGCGGCCGTCTGGCATGCGGGGCAGCAGGTGATCCTCGCCCCAATGCTGGGGCACGCGGCTGTCCTTGAATTCCACCAACTTCGACTGATTGCCGCACACCACCACGAGATTCTTGCCATCCGGCGTGAGGAGGACCGCGTGGGGGCCATGCTCGCCCGCGCCACCCGGAATCGCCTTCAGGAATTCGACCTTGTCGAGCTTGTCGTCCTTGTCGCTGTCGGTCACCCGGTACAGGCCTGACTCATACTTGCCACCCTTGTTCACGACGACGTACAGGCTGTCGAAGGCCCACAGCAGGCCCTGGGCCTCCCCGATGGCGGCGGGAACAGGCTCGACGGTGGTTTCGGCACCGTCTTTACCGGGGACCACTCGGTAGAGGCCGCCGTATTGGTCGGAAACGATCAGGCGGCCCTTGCCATCCACGCAGAGGTTTACCCAGGAGCCCTGCTGCTCCTTGGGCACGGAGTAGAGCAGCTCGACCTGGAAATCTTTTTTCACCTTCAACTTGTCGGATGGGGTGCTGGTCACCGCGCGGGCCTTGCCGGCTCCGTCAAGCGTTTTCGCGTCGATCGAGGTCCACATCTTGCCGCCGACCTGGGCGACCACCTTGGCGGGTTGCCACTTGCCGTCAAAACCGACTTTCTTCCAACCCTCGGCGATCTCGGTGCTGGCCTGCCAGGTGCCGTTGGTCATCACCCCGCCTTTTTTGCCGGGGCTTTCGAGGTTTAGCTTGGCGACCACGCCGGCGGGGCCGTCGGCGTTTTCAGCCTCGATGGCCAGGACATGCTTACCAGGCTTGTCCTTGAGCTTTTCGGTGAGATCCACGCCCACCGGTTCTTCCCAGTTGTCGGAAGCGAGGATTTTTTCACCATCGAGATAAACAACCAGCTTATTGTCGCCGCTGGCGGTCAGGCGGGCGGAGGTCAGTCCGGGTGTGAGGTTGAACTCGCGCCGAAGAAACACCTTTTGCCTGTCCTGGAGAACACCTGCCCAGATCCACTGGGGCCGGGGTGCCGGGGCGCGGGCACCAGCGTTTCCAGCCTCGGCTGGAAGTCGCTTGAGCTGGATGTCCTTGAACTGGACCACCATCGCGGGGCCCACATGGATCTGGAAGGCCAGAATGCCGCTCATGGCGCGGCCCTTGGTGTCGTTGTCGACAACTTCCACCAAGGTGCGGCCGTCGATCTGGTGGGTCAGTTTGTTGCCCACCGCAGTGATGCGGTAGTCGTGGAAGTCCTTGATGTTGATGCCGTCCAGCAGCGCCTTGGGATCGCCGGTGGAACCGGTGGCCTCCTTCTTGCCTCCCTCGCCGATGGTCACCTTCTGGCCGCGCTCGGCCAAAATGCCGCGCCCGCGCTCCTCGTAGAGGATGCCTGTGAAGCGACCGCTGGCATCGATGTCGGCCTGGTAGCCGCCCACCACATACTCACCCTTGTCCTTCAGGTGCCTGGAGCGGTACTGGATGCCGGAGTTTCCGGCGGTCATGCGGAACTTCAGCTTCAGTTCGAAGTTCTCGAGCGGCTTGCCGGTGTGCAGCAGGAACTTGTTGTAAGGCAATTTGCCATCCGTTTTGCCGGTTATGGCCCCGTCTTCCACGCTCCACAGCTTGGCGTCGCCTTCCCAGCCGGTCAGGTCCTTGCCATTGAAGAGGGATTCCCATTCCTGGGCCCGGCCGGCGTTGCCAAATGCCACCACCAGGGCCACAGCCCAAAGCGCCAAACGATGCATGAGAGGTTGCTCCAATCCGTCAGGGGAGTGTGAGATTCAGGTAGATGCTTCTATTCAAACCCAGCAAAAAGGTGGGCGCAACTCATCCGGGAGGATTCCCGAAAAGCCAATGTTATAACAGTATTATATTTTAATCTATACAAAAGTATCAAAAAGCTTGTTAATTTCTCTAGCCCTACTGAATTCTGTGCGGAATGGTCCTTTTGCTGCCGATACAACCGTTATGACTGACTTTTTTAGAATAGCTAGCCCATATTTCCAGCAGGATCGCCGGGGGCGAAGCATTAGGAACAGCTTTACAAAAAGCCTTTTGAAACCATTGGTTTTCCTGGTAGTTGCATTTTGGTTGGGAGTTGCGGGCCCTCTTACAGCCCAACAGCCGGAAGATTCAGTCAAGGAATTGCAGGAAGTGTTGCGGGCCCAACAGGCTCGGCTGGATGAGTTGGAAAAATTGATCCAGAAACAAAAGAACCCCGGGACGACCAACGATACCGGCAAGAGTGCCGAAGTCAGCTCGGTGACCCCCCAACACACCGACAGGCCGTTGACCGATTCGAGTTCATCCCCGGCGCCAAAACCGGATTCTGTGGAGGAGAAGATCTCGGAAAATTTCATAGCGCCGCCACGGCCCGTCAAGGATGACGGCATGTTCGCTGTTTGGGGCAAGGATGGACGGTTGACCTTCAAAAACGAGGATGGAAGCACGGTTTCCCGCCTGGGGGGCCTGTTTCAATATGACTCAGGCTGGTACATCGTCTCCGACAACACCAACAACCTTCTGAACAGGCCACTGGAACAGGGCTCGGACCTGCGACGGGCGCGACTACGCAGCGACGGGGTCTGTTACGACAACCTGGAATGGGTATTCGAATTCGACCTGTCTAGAGCAGCCGACAACAGCAGAAACCTCAACACCGGCAGCCAGCCCGAACCAAATGTGATGTTTAACAATGTCTTTTTCGGAGTGCGGGATATCCCCTTTTTCGGTGTGGTGCGCGTGGGCCACATCAAGGAAGAATTGAGCTTCTACAGCGCCTCCAGCGGGCGGAACATTCCGTTTATGGAGCGTCCCGCCGCGTGGGACGGCATTGAGGACCCGTACCTGTTCGACAACGGCTTCACCATCAGCAACACCTACTTCGACGACTATTTGTACACCTGGCTGGGCTTTTTCCAGACCAACACCCGCACCGGTGCTTTTACCATCAATCCCGAAGGTTCCTACGCTTTTGACCTACGCGTGTGCCTGATGCCCATCTACGAAGACGAGGGGAAAAATTGGCTGAACATCGGCGCTACTGGCTCATTCAGAGGCAACCCGGATGGTATCGAAAACAACAGGCCGACCGTTCAGGGCTCAAATGTGCAGCCACAAATCCGCACAGGCTCTTCAGTCCAGGTGCCCAACCTGATCAATCCCGGCAACATCAGCACCGAGGATGGCACCCAGTTGTTCACGGTGTGCCTCAATCGGGGTTATGGTCCCTGGTCGGTTGGGTGCCAATATGATGGCCAATATGTGGGGAACGCCTTTTACCAGCAAAATATCAATGTTGTGGATAACGGTAAAACCCTTTACTCTTTCAACTATCATCAGCAAATCGGCAACATCTACTACCAGGGTGCCTCCTTCGAGGTTCTCCGCTTCTTAACCCAGGGAGACCATCGTGGTGTGAACAAACGCGCCCCGTCATTCCTTCAGGTCATACCCCAAAGCAACTTTTCGTTTGGACACAATGGCCGGGAAAAAGGCATCGGTGCCTGGGAAGTTGGATTCAAATACGATTTCGCCCAGCTTGAATATTTCCTTCCTGGCAACGCTCCGGAACCGGGTACCCCGCTTTACAAGGCGATGCAATCCGCGGCAGCCCTGCCCGGCCAGCGGGGTGGCAACCTGAGCGCGTTTACCCTGGGACTGAACTGGTACCTGAACCCCAACGCGCTGGTCATGGCCAACTATGTGTACACGACCGGAACCTTCAACGCGAAGTCAAGCCAATCCTTGACCCCATTTGACACTGGATTCCATTCGTTTGGCACACGCTTTCAATTCACCTTCTAGGCAAAACAGGGTTTGCCTAGAACGCAAAGGCCGTGCCCAAATAAAACAGGGTATCAGGGGCAGGCTTATTGAGCCCACCACCTGCCTGCCCCCAAAAGGCCACGCGATCCAGCGGGGTCCACAGGAAGCCGCCACCCATCACCATGGCATTCGGATTGCCACCCGAAACGGGGGTCACATACTGGGGCAGGGCTGCATCGTTGACATAACCATGCACAAAGAAACTGAGATTATCTGTTATTTCCCGGCTGAGCGACATCTGGTAAGTGGTGGTGTAGGTGATGTATTCGTCGCCGGTCCACCCGCCGACGATCCCCACATTCCAGTTCAGGTTCCACTTTTCGCCGATGCTGTGGTTGGCCAGGAGTGACAGGCCGGGCTGGATGCCGTTGCTCAGCTCCTTCGACCCGAAATTGGTCTGGATGTAGGCCTCCAGGCCCAGGGCCGGGATGAACCATTCCTTGATTTCTTCCTGCAGGTGGATCTTCATGTCGAAGGTGACCGGGTTGAAGCCCACGAATTGAGGTACTTCCTCATTTCCCATGCTGACCTGCAGACCCTGTGTGTAGAGGCGGAATTCCCAGTAATCGGTGACGCCATACCGGTACAAACCCTGGAAGTTGTAGGCGGCGGTGGTTCCCGACGTCTGGCCGGTCCAGGTGAACGGGGTCATTTCGACATAAAACCGGCCCGCAGGCAGGGTGTAGGGGCTGTTGGGAAAATCGCTGGTGTCCGGCCCCGGCTCGCGGATGGTTTTGCGCCTGTCTTCCACTTCCACCTGACGGAAGCGCATGCGGGGGAACCAATAAGGGTCTTCCGGGACAGTTCCGTCCATGGGAACGGGTGCCAGCTCCGGATCGCCACGCAAGGGTTGGGCCGGCTGCAACTGCAACGCAACCACCAGAAGACCGAGGATCGACATGGTTTCCCCCCCCCCCCCCGAGAAAGAGGGGGGGGGAAATATTGATTGGGGGGGGGGCGGGTCAACAGGGCCGGGAAGATTCTGTTGCCCGGGCGGCTGTTTGCCGCCGGTCAACCACCGTCACGAGAAGGAGGCTCTTCCCCTTTGGGGCCTTTTCCTTTGCCTTTTGGGGGGGCCTTTTTGCGGGTCCAGCTCTCGGGGGTGGGGGGAGGCAGCAACGGGCGGGTCAGGCGGTCCACTTCCTCGCGCCAATCCTCCGGCCGCAGTTCCACGCGTGGAACATGCAGGGTGCGCTCCAGGTCCTCACCCAGGCCCTGGCTTTCCAGGTGGACCCGCTGGATTTCGGAATCCAGCCGCCTGAGCCACTCGGGCACATCGCGGCCCACGCCCACCGGCTTCACGGAGAAGTTGTCGACCTCTTCCTGGAACAGTGCCAGCGCCGGGCAGGCGTAACGCTCGCGGTTGAGGGATGCCCCCTCGCAATCCTCGCTTTCCAGCCAGGCCCTCGATTCCTCCTGAACCGGGCGCACCAAGGCGCAGATGCGGTCCAGGGCCATTGATTTCACAAACCGCTCCTCCACCCGGTCGCGGATGGTGCCCAACCGGGCGGCGTGTTTCTGTTCCAGCGCGGTCAGCCGGGTGATCTGGGCCTGCGCGTCAGCCGAGGAATTGCGTTCCACGCGACTGGCCCAAAGCCTTGCGGCCACGGTGCGCCCCTGCCGCGCCAGTTGCTCGTGAGCGATCAGGTGCGGGCGCAATTCCCAGGCGCGGCGCTCGTAGCTGGCCTTCAATGCCAGGAAATCGATCAGAATGTGCAGGTTTTGACCGTAGTCAGACAGCGTGGTGGTGGTGTTGTAGTCCTTGAATTCCTCGTAATTTTCCACCAGCGTTTTCAGGATCAGTTCCAGTCGGCGGGCAGACTGGCCGGCATCCACCTTGCCTTCCTCGATGTCACGCACCAGCTTGACCCGGTCGTAGGTTTCAGGCTGCCGGCCCAGGTCTTCCAGGTACCGGCCAGCTCCCCGGTGCAGGATGCCACGCAGGTTGGCCAGTGTCATGAAACGGGTGTGGAACAGGTCGTTGCCGTAGGTCTGGATGAATGACCTCAGTTCCTCGTAATCCTTCTCGCTGGTCAAGTTTTCCAAGGGGCTCATCTGGCCGCTGCGACTGTGTTCCACCCAGAGCCTTGAAAAACCGGCCAGCACCTTTTCCAGCGTGTCCACCAGGTTGCGGTCGCCAGGCGGGGCGGATTTCTCATCCACTTCGTCCGATTGAACCAGATTGCGATTTAGGGCGAGATACTGATGATCTTTATCCGGCATCAGCAGTTCGGCCTGAAAACCCCCGGGCTTGCGGACAGGTTCGCCGCCGGCGGGGCAGGCATTGGCCACCGCCTCCACCACCGAGACCAGCCCGGCCTGGTAGTAGTGGACGAATTCGGTCACAGCCGGGACCCGCTCGCGCGGGCGGGTCTCCATCTCTCGCGCCTGCTCCAGCACCCGCAGCGTCTCGGCCAGCAGGCCAATGCGGGGCAGGCTTCCCACCAGGGCCCGTAGCACAGCCAGCGCGGTGCGGGTGCGCAACAGGGCCTCGGGCGAACCGCCCTGGGACAACGGCGTGTACAGCAGGTTTTCCGCCTTGAAGCTTTCCAGGAACCCAGGCAGCAGGCGGCGGGCGGCGACCCGGTCCCCTTCAAGGATGGCCCGTTCCAGTTGGATGCCGTCAAAGGCCCAGCGGGGCTCCTTCAACTCCTGCTTGCCGGCGACCAAGGGCTTTGGGTTCAGCCAGAATTTCCCGTCCCGGTTGATGGCCCTCAGGGCCATGGAAGCCATCTGCTGCTCGAGCGTGGAGTTGATGGCGCCCAGTGTGAGCCGCTCGCGCAGGCTCCGACGCCGCTCGAAATTCATCAGGGCGTCCACCTCGGCGGACGACGGTGCCGGCAAATCCTGCCCGTGCACCGCCAGCGCCAGATCCATCAGCGCCGCCTGCCGGGAGACGCATTCGGCCTGCCAGTCGCCCAGCCGTTCGGCCACCTTGGCTGGCAGATCGTCCGACTGGGGCATGAGGCGCGCGGCAAGCCGTGTCAGCCTGCCGATGATCTCCTGGAATTCCAGGCGGACCTCCAGCTCATCGGCCACCTCCTCGAGGTCGAAGGGGCCCTCGGCATCCTCCTCCTCGCCCGCCAGGCCCGCCGCTGAACCTCCACCGGCGTTTTCCCACCCGGCGGCCGATTCCAGGAACTCAATCTTGCGCCCGGGCTTCTCCTCGATTTCAGGCTCGACGCCGCCGGAACCGGCCCCGGGGACCAGCCCCTCCAGGTCCATCAGCCCGCCGGCGTTGGCGCGCACCAAGTCCACGAAGCGGGTGACTATCCACTCGGGCCCGCGACCGGAGGCGGGGTCGCAGGCGCTTTTGGATGCAAGCACCAGGTACCGGGTGGCCATGCGTTCGAAGCTAAATTGACCATCCTCCAGCGGCACCTTCTCGGAACGGCCCACCCAGTGGACCAACAGGCCCTGGGCGCTGTTCAATTCCGAACGCCGCAGCAAGGCGTCGAGGACCAGGCAGTAGGCCTGGGGAGTGTTGAGTTTGCCGACGCGCTTTTTCCAGAATTCGATATCGCCGGTGCCGTCGCCGTGGTCGCGCCAGTCGGCCAGGGCCTCGGCTACCCGCTCTCCGGTGCGCAGGAACTGTGAACCCCGCACGGTGCGCGCGTCGGTCACCCGGTAGGTGGCGTGTGGATCCCACCAGGCGGCCAGTTCCTCCAGCGCGGCCTGGGCCCCGGCGGCAACCGCCCGGTTGCCGGTGGCGGCCGCCTCGCTCCACACCATCACCCCGTACTGGAACAGCAGTTCCACGGCCATCAACAGCTCGTCCACCCGATGGTCGCGCGTGGCATCCTCCCGGGCGGGCCCGAGGGGGAACATCCCCTGGAAACCCAGCACATTCCATGGATCGGCAAACGCCCCGGACCGGATCCCACGCTGTATCAGCAGGCGCAGTTGGTCGATGCGGTTGAGCGCCTTCTCCAAATGGCCACGACGCGCTTCCCCCTCACCCAGACGCAATCCACCCAGCACCCGGGACATCAGACGGTGGGACAGAGGCTCGATTTTCTCGGCCTCCTGCAGGCTGGCGGCGGTGAATCCAAGGCGGGCGTACACCAGCGATAGATAGCGCTGCTGCATCTGCAGGGCGCGGTTCCGCGCCAGCCAGGCGTTCAGGAAATGACGGACCTTGCCGAAGGGTTGGCGGACCTGCTTCGCCTCAAGGGCCAAACGCTCACGGTGCGGCCCCTCCACTGCCCGCATGGCCTCGTGGTAAAACTGGTCCCGCAACCGGGCAACCTTCGGCACGAGCACGCTGAGCGATTGCGACGAATCCAGCATCCCCGGACCACCACCCACCAGCCCAGCAGCCATCAGCAGGGTGCCTGCCAGCACGGCAGCGCATTCCGTCTCGCGTTCCTCCAGGGTGCCCCGCTCCTCGGCCGATCCATGGCCAACGAGGTTGCGCCAGTCGGCCAGCGCGATCAGCACCAGTCGCCTCACGACCATCCGGCAATAGCGCCCCTTGGAATCGATCGCGGCGGGATCCCATTCACCGAAGACATGATTGGGGCGCAGGTTCGCCGGGTGCCCATGGTCGTAGGCCCGCATGTCGACCGCGATTTCCTCGACCTGCTCCAGTTCCAACCCGGCCTCCGCCAGGACGCTGGGAGACACTTTTCGCAGCAGTTCGACCGCCTTGCCCACCAAACGGCCCATGGGCCCCCAGGAAGGTCCGGCGTCACGCAACCATACGGGCACGGGGCGATGGCGCTCGTGATCGTAGGGTTCGCCCAGCGACTTGTTCTCCAGCACCGCCAGGGGGCGATAACCCAGAAAGTCGTTCAGGCGCCTGAGCACCTCGCGCACAAAATCCGGTTTGCGGCCCTCCCATTCCTGCGGGTCGGCCTTGCTGCCCCGTTCCTCACGCAGGGCCAACACGGTCTCGATAACCCGGGCCAGGAAGAACGGCTGGAATATTTCCGCCTCACGCCCCTTCAAATGGTGCAGAAGGTCCTCGTGGTGGACGAGGTAAGCGTCCATGGTTTCGGCGGTGAGATCGAGCACCTCGCGGGCCTGGGCGGAATCCCGGAAGGTGGGTTCGCCGGCGAGGGTATCCAGCCATTCGGCCAAAAGGCGCGGCAGAGCGACCCACACGCGGGGCCGCCCCCCCCCGGCCAATTCCCCGTACACCTTGTTCAGTGTTTGGCGCCACCGGCCATCCGGCGCCCCTTGCGAAAAGTTGCAGTATCCCAACAGACGGACGGCGTCTTCCCTGCTGATGCCGGTGGTATGGGTCTCACTCAAAGGGACACACCCTTGTGATTCATCTTGCTCCCGTCCATTCTGCCCGGGTTGCCCCGGTCCGGGTCAGACATCCGGATAACCGGGAAGAATCCTTACCTGGCGTTCCGGGCGGATCCGCAGGCTAACTTTTTCATCCGGCCCGGGACTAGGTGGATCGGTTCCCAGCGTCGCCCTGAGCCACCCAATTTATCATGCTCGGAAAAAGCCAAAGGTCCAAGGGCACAAAGCCCTTGGACCTTTCATTGGACAGGATTGGGGTGGTCAGGGTTTTGCCCCGACGGCTCAGGCCTTGGCGGTCTCGGCCTTGGGTTCCTTCACCGCGTCGGCAGTCTCGGGAGCCCCCTTGGGGCCGATCTGCACATCGACAAATGCGATGAGCGCCTTGGCACCACCGTCGCCGATGCGATAGCCATGCAGCTTCAGGATGCGGGTGTAACCGCCGGGACGGCCGACGAAGCCCTTGGCCCGCTCCTCAAGCTTCTTCAGGACGGTGACTTTCTTCCACGCCTTTTCCACGCCCTCGTTGGCCTTGTCGGTCGTCAGGGGAGTTTGGGCGGTGGGCCCGAGGCGGGAAACCACCAAGCGGCGCGACGCCAAGTCACCCTTGCGGGCCATGGTGATCAGCCGCTCGATGAACGGCCGCAGTTCCTTGGCCTTGGCAGGCGTGGTGGTGATGCTGCCGTGCTCAATGAGCGCGCAAGCCATGTTGCGCAGCAGCGACCGGCGGTGGGCCGGGTTCCGGTTCAGCTTGCGACCGGCTTTGAGGTGTCTCATGACTCTTCAACTCCTGTACTGGGGCGATCCCGCCCTTAGCGCTTGACGCCGGGCATTTTCATGCCCAGAGACAGGCCGTTCTCCTGCAATTTTTCCTTCACTTCCTTCAGCGTGGTCTCGCCGAAGTTGCGAACTTCCAACAATTCCTGGTCGGACCGGGAAACCAGGTCGCGCACCGTGGTGATGCCTTCGGTTTCCAGGCAGTTGGTGGCGCGGACCGACAGTTCCAGTTCCGCCAGGCTCATGGCCAGTTTGCGCTCGAGGGCAGAATCGACAGCCCCGCCGCCCGACTGCTCGAAACGGTCGTCGAGGGAGACCTCGGGTCCAGGCTCGGTGTACTGGATAAACGGGTTCAGGTGTTTGCGGAGGATCTTGGCGGCCTCGACCAGCGCCAACTGCGGGGTGGTGGTGCCGTTGGTCCAGATCTCCAGGACCAACTTATCGTAGTTGGTCCGCTGACCCACGCGGGTGTCCTCGGTCTCGTAGCGGACCTTGGCCACGGGGCAGAAGCTGCTGTCGACAGGGATGACGCCGATCTCGCGGTCCTTGCCGATGTTTTCCTCGGCGGAGCGATACCCGCGGCCGTTGGCGACGGTCAGCTCGACATGGAAATCGATGTCGTCGGTCAGGGTGGCGATCACATGCTCGGGGTTGATGATCTGCACGGTCGCGTCGGTGATGATGTCCTTCGCAAACACGGTGCCTTTTTCGGACCGCTCGATGCGGATCACCTTGGGCTGGTCGGAGGTGTTGCGGACCACCAGGCTCTTGATATTGAGGATGATGTCCATCACATCCTCGACCACGCCGGGAATGCTGGTGATCTCGTGGGCAACGCCGCGGATCTTCACCTGGGTGATGGCGCTGCCTTCAAGGCCTGAAAGGAGAATGCGGCGGAGGCTATTGCCCACGGTAACACCCAGACCGCGCTCGAACGGCTCGATTGTGAACTTGCCGTAGGTGTCCGAAAGGGTGGCCCGGTCAGGCACAACCCGGCTTGGCAATTCCAGTCCACGCCAACGAATACGCATGGTCAACTCCCGTTATCAACCGACAATAAAACGACCGGGATCGCCCATCAGCCCGGGGACAATGCCCGGACACCGGCTCCCCCGGCCAGGTAAAGGCCGAAGACAGTTATCAGCGTGAGCAGAACTCGATGATGAGTTGCTCGCGCAGTTGATCGATATTCGGATCCACATCGGTGCGGCCGGGAACCCGGGTCAGCAAGCCCTTGGGCGGATCGCTCTCGGAACCTTGACGCTCGAGGAAAGCGGCAACAGGGCGCTTTTCCCACTCGGCCAGGTGACCGCGCACGATCTTGAGAGAGTGCTCGCGGTTCTTCACCTCCACCACATCACCAGGTGCCAACACGCGGCTGGGGATATCGCAGTGGCGGCCGTTCACGGTCACATGACCGTGGGCCACGATCTGACGGGCGGTGGCGCGGCTGGGGGCCCAGCCAAGACGGTAGACCACATTGTCCAGACGGCGCTCCATCAACGACAGGAGCTGCTCGCCGGTGTTGCCGGTAGCGCGGGACGCGTCGGCAAACTGACGGGAGAACTGTCGGTCCAGCAGGCCGTAGAAGCGCTTCAGCTTCTGCTTCTCACGCAGCCGGGTGCCGTATTCGGAAGGCTTCGACCGGCGGGCGCCATGCATGCCGGGAGCCTTGTTGCGCCGCTCGATGGCGCACTTGGAGGACTCGCAACGCGTGCCCTTGAGGTACAGCTTCACGCCCTCGCGGCGGCAGAGCTTGCAAACGGATGTCGTGATACGGCCCATGCTCGACAAACCACCATTCAGAAGACTGGGTTGAGAAAGTTCCTTGGATTACACGCGGCGTTTCTTGGGGGGGCGGCAACCGTTGTGCGGCAGAGCGGTCACATCCTCGATCATGCGGATGATCATGCCGGAAGCCTGGAGGGCGGTGATCGCCGACTCGCGGCCGGAACCGGGACCCTGCACCCGCACTTCCAGTTCACGCACGCCGAACTTGGAGGCCTTTTCCGAAGCGATCTCGGCGGCGCGCTGGGCGGCGAATGGTGTGCTCTTGCGGCTGCCCTTGAAACCGGCGACACCTGCGGAGGCGAAGCACAGGGCATCGCCCATCTTGTCGGTGATGGTCACAATGGTGTTGTTGAATGTGGCCTTGATATGGGCCACACCCTGGCTCACATTACGCCGCTGCTTCCTTTTCTTCGCCTTTGCCACGATCAATCCCCTCAAGCCACCCTGTTGAATCCTCGACCGCGTGAAACGAGGTCCCGCCTGCGGCAGTATCCCCGGCGGCTAGATCTTACTTGTCCTTCACGCCCTTCTTGCCGGCGACCGTCTTGCGAGGTCCCTTGCGGGTACGGGCGTTGGTTTTACTGCGCTGGCCACGGCAAGGCAGGTTGCGGCGATGGCGCGAACCGCGGTAGCTGCCGATGTCCTTCAGGCGGGCGATATTTTGCTGGATTTGCCGGCGGAGCGGCCCTTCCACTGTGTATTCGCGGTCGAGGATGGTGGCCAGACGGCTCACATCGTCCTCGTTCAGCTCCTTGGCGGGGCGCAGGGGATCCACGCCAGCCTGCTCGCACAGGCGCAAGGCCATGGCGGGGCCGATGCCATAGATGTAACGCAATGAAATATGCGTTTTCTTGTCGTTCGGGATGTCAACGCCCAAAATACGGGGCATCTTGTGCTCCTACCTTAACTCTTGCCGCCCTGAATCTCTTGAAAAATCCCCGGAAATCCAATCAGCCCTGACGCTGTTTGTGACGGGGATTCTCGCAAATCACCAGAATTTTGCCTTCCCGACGGATAATCTTGCACTTTTCGCAAATCCGACGGACGCTTGACCTGACCTTCATCCGCGCACCTCATCCCGTCCGGGCCGTTGGGCCGGAAGCCAAAAGACAGAATCTTTTCGCGCAACTGGAAACCCGGATCGTATCGGAACCGTGGTTTTCCCGCAAGTGGACTCAACCCACCTGGAAGCCCTCCACCCCGGTTTTCACGGGGCGAAACCCTCCACGAGTCAAACGGAAACGAACCGTTCCCCTTTTTCATCGGCAGTCAGCACCCAAACCCCCTGCTCTGTCAAACCAAGGGTGTGCTCTACATGCGCGCTGGAAAGACCATCCCGCGTGACCACCGTCCAGTGGTCCCTAAGGACTTTGGTGGCCGATTCCCCCATATTCAGCATGGGTTCCACGGCCAAAACCAGCCCCGGTTCCAGCCGAAAATCGCTGCGCCGGGTCTGGCGATCCACATAATTGGGCACCTGGGGCGGTTCGTGCATGGCCCGACCGATCCCGTGGCCGACATATTGTGTCACCATTCGGTAACCGGCTGATTCGGCTCTCAGCTGCATTTTTGAGGCCACATCGGACCAATAGCCCCGTTTTTTCAGCTGAACCGCTGTTTCCCGGATCGCCAGGTCCAGCACTTCCCATGCAACTTGGCACAACCTGTCCTTGGCACTACTGATAGCGCCAATGCCAACTGTGATAGCGGCATCTGCGCACCAGCCGTCCAGCCGGCAAGCCGTATCCACTTTCAGGAGGTCGCCCTCAGCTAGCTGCCGGGGGCCGGGAAGACCGTGGACCACTTGTTCATTGACGGACAAGCAGGTGCTGCCGGGATAGGGAACCTTGCCTGGATACCCTTTGAACAATGGCTCGGCGCCGTGGTCCCGGAAAAAGGTTTCAACGGCCAGGTCGATCTCTTCCAACTTGGTTCCGGGAACAGCCATGGAACGGGCCAGGCGCAAGGCGGCAGCCACCAGATGGCCCGCCTTCCGCATGCCCGCCATGTCCTCGGCGGTTTTCAACTGTGGCCCGTCCGGCCTGCCCGAGCGCAACATTCCCCGTCCGGTCTCCTTGAACCTTCCAAGTTACCTGAATGAACCTTTCAATCGCCGATGGCGGCTTCTAGCAAACCGCGCACCCGGGTGATCTCCCCGGTGCCGTCGACTTCCCGCACCAAGCCCTTGGCGCGGTAGTACGGCAGCAGCGGCTCGGTATCTCGATGATACACCACCAACCGGGCTTCCACGGTCTCGGGCGCATCGTCCGACCGTTGAACCAGGGGGGTACCGCAATCGTCGCAAAGGCCTTTCCTTTTGGGCGGATTGGAGATGACGTGGTAGGTGGCCTTGCAACCGGGTTTGGGGCAGCTCCACCGCCCGCTCACCCGGCGGACGATTTCCCGGTCGGGCACATGGATCAGGACAACGCCATCCAACGGCAATTGGTACGAGGAAAGGATCGTGTCGCAGGCTTTTGCCTGTGGGAGTGTGCGGGGATATCCATCCAGGATGAAGCGCTTGGGTCGATCATCCCGGGCGAATCGCTCGGCAATGAGATCGTTGACGACATGATCGGGAACCAAATGCCCCTGATCTACGTGAAACGCGGCTTCCCGCCCGGCGGGTGTGCCAGTCCGCATCGCCTCACGGAGGAGGTCGCCGGTGCCGATATGCTCGGCACCAAGCTTTTGGCACAGCACCTTGGCTTGGGTGCCTTTGCCGCATCCGGGCGGTCCTAGGAAAACGAGACGCATGCCCGCCCTCCGATGATGGTCTGAGACGGTAAAGCCGGGGCGGGATCAATCTTCCGTCAAGCCCTTGTATTCGCGCATGACCAGATGGCTGTTTATGCGCTGCACAAGGTCAAGGACAACACTCACCACGATCAGCAGGCCCGTGCCGCCGAAAAACTGGGCTACCTCGGGACGAACTTGCATGAAGCTCGAAACCAGGCTGGGAAGGATGGCAATCAGGGCCAGGAAACCGGCACCCACATAGTTCACACGCGAGACCACGCGATCCAGGTACTCCTGGGTACGCGGGCCCGGCCGGAAACCGGGAATGAACAAGCCGGTGCGCTTGAACTGCTCGGAAATCTCACGCGTGTCAAAGGTCACGCCCAGCCAGATGTAACTGAAGACATAAATGAGGATGACTTCAGCCACCATGTAAATCCAGCCTTGCCGCTGAAACGCATCGGCGAGTTGGTAAAGCCAGCCGGTCTTGAATGTGTTGCCCAAACCGAGGAACAACATGTAGGGAACCAGCATCAGGCTGGAGGCGAAGATCACCGGCATCACATTGGCCTGATTGATCTTGATGGGAAGGAAGTTGCGGTTGCCACCGCCGAAGACGCGGGAGCCGCGCACAAACTTGGCAGATTGCATCGGAATGCGACGCTGGGCCTTGCTCATCAGCACCGCGGCCAGGACCACCACCAAAAACAACACCACCAAGGCCAAAACCCGCTCGAAACTCATGTCCTGACCGGATCCACCCAGCGTGAGGACCGAACGTTTGAAAACCCAGCCACCGGAGGTCTGCTCGAACAAGAGCTGCAGGATGGCGGCCGGGAGACGGGAAACAATACCAGCCATGATGATGAGGCTGACGCCGTTGCCGATGCCGTACTCGTCAATCTGCTCGCCGATCCACATCAGGAACATGGTGCCGACAACCATGCACAGGATCAGGTTGAGGAAATACCACCAACCGCCACCGGCGTAAACCTCGGGGAAACCCATGAGGGCTCCGGAGGATTGAGATCCGTAGAGCAAGAAATTGAGGTAAAAACCGGCTTGGATCATGCAGATGAACACGGTCAGAAGACGCGTGTAGTTGTTGATGATCTTCTGGCCTATCTGCCCCTCTTCCTTCATCAGGCGATGCAGGGAGGGAACCACGAAGGCCAGCAACTGCATAATGATGCCGGCCGAAATGTAGGGCATGATGCCCAAGCCAAACACCGTGGCGTTGGACAAGTCACCGCCCGAGAACATGGACACGAAATTGAACAGGTTATCCAAACCATCTCCGCCACCCATGCCGCGGTGCAGCGTGGCCTGGTCGACAAAGGGAAGAGGTATGGAAAAACCGATCCGGTAGATCGCGAGGAAAGCCAGCGTGAAAAGCAGCTTCCCCCGCAATTCGGGAATCTTGAAAATATTCAACAAGGCGCCCATGGGCCGGCTCCGGCGTGTCTAGACGATCCAGCGGGCGGTATTAATCCTTTGCCTGCTTGGGCTTCATCTTATTGCGCACCGGGGGTTTGGGCTTGGCCACCAACTCCGCCTTGCCACCCGCCTTCTCGATCTTTTCGCGGGCAGACTTGCTGAAATGGTCAGCACGGACAGTCAGCTTGCGGGTCAGCTCGCCGGTGCCCAACACGCGGATGCCGTCGGCAGGGCCCTGGGCCAAGCCGGCCTGGTCCAAACTAGCCTGATCGACCACACTGCCCTCGGGCAGGTTTTGCAGGTCACCAACATTGACCACGTGGAATTTCTTGGCCCATGTGCCGTTGCTGAAACCGCGCTTGGGGATGCGACGGAAGAGGGCCATCTGGCCGCCTTCGAACACCTTGCCGGGCATCTCGGCGCCGGCTGAGGAGTATTGCCCCTTCATGCCGCGGCTGCCGGTCTTGCCATGGCCGGATCCGATGCCGCGACCAACGCGCTTCTTCTTGCGCAGGCGATGAACGCCGTTGGAAAGATTCGAAAGGTCCATGTTAGAGAGCCACTCCTCTCAGGCGCTGCACTTCTTCGCGCGACCGCAGATTCTTCAGACCATCCAAAGTGGCCTTCACGAGGTTGATTGGATTGGTGCTGCCATGGCTCTTGGTGAGGATGTTGTTCACCCCGGCCACTTCCAGCACAGCGCGGACGCTGGCACCGGCCTTCACGCCGGTACCAGGACCTGCGGGAACCATGATCACCTTGCTGGCACCATAACGGCCAATGATGCGGTGGGGAATGGTGAAGGAACCACGCTTGCCGGTGAGGGAAACGCGCTTCACACGGCGAACACCGTCTGTGGCGTCCTTCGTGGCCTTTTCAACGGCGGGAGGAACCTCGTTCGCCTTGCCGTAGCCCACGGAAACGCGGCCGTTCTTGTCACCCACAACCACCAGGGCATTGAAGGTGAACCGGCGGCCACCCTTCACCGTGGCCGAGCTGCGCCGCACTTTGATCAGCCGATCCTCAAGGCCACTGTCGCCCTGCTCGCGCTGTTCCCTTTCCCTTGCCATGCTCTCACCTCACCCGTGTGCCGTCCGTTGTGTCAGAAATCGAGGCCGCCCTTGCGGGCAGCGTCTGCGAGCGCCTTGATGCGCCCGTGGTAGCGGTAGTGGCCGCGGTCGAAGCAAATCTTGCTAAAACCGGCGGACTTGGCCTTCTGGGCAACCAAGTCGCCAACAGCCTCGGCAGCCTTGATGTTGCCACCGTAGTTGACCTTGCCCTTCAGCTCCGGAGAGGCCGTGCTGGCAGCGACGAGGGTTTTGCCCTGATCGTCGTCGATGAGCTGGACATAAATATGCTTGCTGGACCGGAAAACCGTCAGGCGAGGCCTTTCAGCTGTGCCCCTGACCACCCGGCGGACGCGATTACGCCGCCGCTCCTGAGACACCGCTTTTCGCTTCTGCGCGTTCATGACGCCCCTCCCCGGGCGCTAACCTTGCCGATATGTCAATGGGGGCGTCAGGCGCCCTTGGTCTTGCCTTCCTTGCGGCGGACATTCTCGCCGAAGTAGCGAACACCCTTGCCCTGGTAGGGTTCGGCCGGCTGGGCCGCCCTGATCTCGGCGGCGTATTGGCCAACCTGCTGCTTGTCCGTGCCACGAACAGTGATGCAGGCCAACTTCTCCTCGCCGCCACCACCCTCGATGCGGTAGTTGGTGTCACCCACTTCAACGGTGACACCCTCAGGGGCTCGAACCGCCTTGGTGTTGGCGAAGCCAAGTTTCAGAAGGACGGTGCGCTTGTCCTTCTTGTCGATCTCAGCCTTGTAACCGAGGCCGTAAACCACCAGACGCCGCTCATATCCCTTGGTGACGCCTTCAATCATGTTGGCAATCAGGGTGCGGGTCAGACCGTGGACCGAACGGGCCAGACGCTCGTCAGCCTTGCGGTTCACCTGAATCTTGCGGGCGTCAGCATCGAGGACCACCTGCACCAAATGGTGGGCGTCGAGCTTCAGGGTGCCCTTGGGCCCCTTCACCTCGACCTTTTGGCCGTTCACCTTCACATCCACTCCGGCGGGAAAATCCACCGGTTGCTTGCCGATACGAGACACGAACAGCCCCCCACTTCATTGCCACGCGCCGGTAACCCGGCCGAATATCAAATGCCACCCAAAAACCTGAACGATCCTGGTCTGGATCACCAAACGGTGCAAAGCACCTCGCCACCCAGATTGCGGGATTTGGCCTGACGGTCGCTCATGACACCGTGGCTGGTGCTCAGCACACGGATGCCCTGGCCATCCAGCACGCGGCCCAGCTCGCGCTTGGCGAGATAGACGCGGCGACCGGGTCGGCTATCGCGACGGATCAAGCGGATAACCTTCTCTCCCTCGGCACCATACTTGAGGTAGACGCGGAGAGTGAGCTTTCCGGCACCAATCTCTGATTCCGGAACCTCGGTGAAGGAGGGGTGGCCGTGCTCGTCCGAGGCGGACTTGCCAACCTGGTAATCCAGAATGAAACCTTCCTCACGCAGAACGCGGGCAATACCAGCCTTCAGCTTGGTGGCAGGCATATCCACCGCGGGCCGTTCCACCTGGTTTGCATTGCGCACGCGGGTCAACATGTCCGCGATCGTGTCGGTCATCATGGCTCAAGAAACTCCAAATCGCTGATCGATGCGGTGTTACCAACTTGCCTTGCGCACACCGGGAATAAGACCCTCGCTGGCCAAATTCCGGAAGCAGATACGGCAGATGCCAAACTTGCGGTAGACGGCGCGGGGGCGACCGCACAGGCGGCAACGCATGCGGATGCGGATCCGCTCGCGGGGAGCCATGACCTTGCTGGCCTGGCGATCCTCAGGCTTCTTCTGGATTTCCTTGTGGTGCTCATCCAGGCGGGCTAGCGCCTTTCTGAAACCCGCATTCTTGCCGTCGGTGGCCATGGTCCTGTACTCTCCGCTGCCTTCCGCTGTGCCAAATCTCAATTGTATCGCGTCCCGTCAGATCCCGCGCCCCGGATCAGTCCCTGAACGGCATGCCGAAGGCGCGCAACAATTCGCGGGCCTCGTCATCCTTGGTGATGGAAGTGACAATGGTCACATCCAAACCCTGGGTGAAGGTGATCTTGTCCGGGTTGATTTCCGGGAAAACGGCCTGCTCGGTCAAACCCATGCTGAAGTTGCCGTTCCCGTCGAAACTACGGGGATTCACGCCCCGGAAGTCACGGATACGAGGGAGGGCCAAGTTGATGAGACGGTCGAGGAACTCATACATCCTCTTGCCGCGCAGGGTAACCCGGCAGCCGATCTCGTTGCCCTGGCGCAGCCGGAAACCGGACACCGCTTGACGGGCCTTGGTGACCTGGGGCCGTTGGCCGGCAATCTGGCCGAGCTGTTCAGCGGCCTGCTCCATGCGGGATTTCTCCTGCAGAGCCTTGCCGACACCCATGTTCAACACGATTTTCTGAAGTTTTGGCAGGCTATTGACATTCGTCCGACCCAGCTTCTTGGCCAGGACGGGAATGATCTCACTGCGGTACTTCTCCAAAAGCCGAGCCATCGGAACTCACCCCTCCAGGGTCACTTAGCCGCGTATTTGGGGTTCGCCTTGGCGATCACACGCAAGACACCGGAGCGTCCAGCCTTCTTGCACCCCTTGCAAACCAGTTGTTTCACGCCGTCAGCGGTGTAGGCGACACCGGTACGGGCACCCTTCTTGCAGGAAGCGCAGTAAAGCTGCACATTGCTGCAATCAACAGGCAGTTCCACCGAAAGGCGGCCACCTTGGGTGTTCTTGCCGGGACGGACATGCTTGTAGGTGCGGTTCACACCCTCGACCACCAGCTTACCCTTGGAGGGGATGGTGCGCAGAACCTTGTGAGGCTTGTTATCCCGGTTGTCACCGGCGATCACCACGACCAGATCGCCTTTTCTGATGCTCATGACTTGCTCCCTTGGATCCATTCCGGCACCAGCCGGATCAGACCACTTCCTCCGACAGGTTGGTGATCTTGGCGAAGGCCTTCTCGCGCAGTTCGCGGGCGACAGCCCCGAAAATCCGGGTACCCATGGGCTCGTCTTCCTTGTTGAGGAGGACGATGGCGTTGCGGTCGAAGCGGACGTAGGTGCCATCTGCGCGGCGGGTGGCCTTTTTGCAACGTACCACGACGCCACGCACAACCTGACCCTGCTTGACGTCACCGCCCGGGTTGGCCTTTTTCACGCTGGCGATAATCACATCACCGAGACCGGCATAACGCCTGCGGGTGCCACCTAGCACCTTGACGCACATGCATTCCTTGGCGCCGGAGTTGTCCGCCACATCGATATAGGTGTACATCTGAATCATTGGTCAATCTCTCAGCAAGTGGCCCACGCGTCAGGAGGCGGCAACCTCGCCCAGGTTGCTACCGGCGGCGCGCTTCACCACACGAACCAGGCGCCAGCTCTTGGTCTTGGAAATCGGCCGGGTTTCCATGCATTCGACGGTATCGCCAATCTTGGCATCGTTCTTCTCATCGTGGGCGATGAGGACGGTACGGCGGCGGATGATCTTGCCGTAACGAGGATGCGGAACCTGACGGGGGACCTCAACACGGCAAGATTTCTGCATCTTGTCGCTGGTCACCACACCAATCACGGTGCGTCGCTCGTTGCGCGTGGAATCGGCCTTGGGAGCCGCAGCTTTGTCCGCCATCTCAAACCTCTGGTCTGAACCTGTTTCCGTCGATGCGACTATTTCTTGCCCGTTCCGGACTTGCCTTTGGCTTTCTCAGCCTTGGGCTTGCCCTTGGCCTTGCGCTCCATGGCGGCCTGCCGGGCCTTCTCATTCTGCTCGATCAGTTGGCGACGAGCATGGGTGGCAGCCTTCAGGCCTTCCACCTTGGACTTCCGGGCGTTGTCGAAGGCGGACTTGGCGGCTGCCTGGCCCTCATGCACGGTTTTCTCGTGCAGAATGGTCTTCAGGCGGGCAAGCGCCCTGCGGGCGGCCAGCAGTTCGCTGGTGGCGCTCAAGCGGTTCGTCGCCTGCTGCATGCGCAGGTCAACGATGCGCCGGGCGAGATCCGCAAGCAACATGCGGCGCTGCTCGTCGCCGAGCGAACGCATTGCCTGGGCTTTCCAACTCTTGTCCGCCATGGTCCTGAAACTCCAACCCGTTCCCAAAAAATCAGGCCGCCGTCAATCAACCCACGGAAGGTTTGCGGGTGACGAAACGGCACTTGTAAGGCATCTTGTAGGCCACCTTGGCCAAAGCAGCGCGAGCTGTCGCCTCGGGCACGCCGCCGAGTTCGAACAACACCATGCCCGGCTTCAGCACAGCAGCCCAGAATTCCGGCTCGCCCTTGCCCTTACCCATACGGGTTTCAAGGGGGATGGCGGTGACGGACTTGTGCGGGAACACGCGGATGAACATTTTGCCCTCGCCACGAATGCCGTGGGCCAAAGTGATACGCCCGGCTTCGATAGTCTGGGCGCTCAGCCAGCCACCCTCGAGGGTCTGCAAGCCGTACTCGCCGTAAGACACCGTGTTGCCCCGGCAGGCGTTACCTTTTACCTTGCCGCGCTGGCTTTTTCGAAACTTTACCCGTTTGGGCATGAGAGCCATCGCTCTTCTCCTCTGTCAGGTAGTCGCCGTTGTTGACCCACACCTTGATCCCGATGTTCCCCTGGGCGGTTGATGCCTCCGAGAAACCGTAATTGACTTTGGCGCGTAGGGTGCTCAGGGGAATCGACCCCAGCATGCCACTTTCGCAGCGAGCCATCTCGGCCCCACCCAGGCGACCGGACAACTGGATCCGAACGCCGCGAGCGCCCGCACCCATGGTGGTTTCCATGGAGCGCTTCAGGGTCCGCCGGAAGCTCTGGCGCTTTTCGAGCTGATCGGCGATGTCCTCGGCCACCAACTGGGCGTCTGCCTGGGGATTGGCCACTTCGATAGTTTTGACATCAATGAGGCGGTTGGTCAGGTTTTGGAGCTGGTTGGTGAGCTCCTCAACCTTGGCACCCTTAGGCCCGATGATCACACCCACCTTGGCGGCGCTGATCGCCACGATGACCTTCTCGCGGGTACGCTCGATGCGCACGCTCGAGATACGGGCGTCACGGTAGTTTTTCTTGATGTGCCGACGGATCTTCTGGTCTTCGACCAGCAGATCGGGATACTCCCTTTTCGTGGCGCTCCAGTGGCTCTTCCAGTCGAGCTTGACGCCATTCTCAAGGGTCACCCCGGTCCGGAAACCGTTCGGATTGACCTTCTGACCCATCAGACCACCCCTCCAACTCGGACACCCCTCCGGCGTCCTCGACTAGTCATTCGTTGACGATTAGAAACCAAGGCCCACATGGATGTGGGAGAGGCGCTTCATGATCGGGTAGGCGCTGCCGCGTGCACGGGGCATGCTGCGCTTGAGGACGGGTCCGCCGTCCACACGGGACTCGACAACGACCAGCTCCTCGACGTCCTCGATATCCTTGAACCGGGCGTTGCCAACGGCGCTCTTCAGTACCTTCTCCATCAACCGCGCGCTGCGGGTGATTTCGAAGGACAGCAATTGGAGCGCCTCATCGGCCGTCTTGCCGCGGATCAGATCGGCGTAGAGGCGGATCTTGCGGGGGGACATGCCGGCATACCGGTAGGTCGCACGCGCCAGAACCCTGTCTTCTTGTTTCTTGCCGCTCATCGCTCAACTCTCCACTCCGCCACTCAGCCGGCGGGCAGGTTCAGTGCCTTACTTGCCGGCAGCCTTTGACTTGCCGGTGTGTCCACGGAAGGTGCGGGTTGGAGAAAACTCACCCAGCTTGTGACCGACCATGTCTTCCGTGGCGTACACCTTGAGGAACTGCTTGCCGTTGTGGACCAGAAAAGTCAGGCCCACGAAGTCAGGGATGATGGTGCAGTCACGCGCCCAGGTCTTGATGGGATCGCGGTTGCCCTTAGCCTTCAGCTTCTCGACCTTCTCAAGCAACCGCAGGTCGACATAAGGACCTTTTTTCAGCGATCTTCCCATCAGTCATGCGGCCTTGGGCCGCCCTCCAACCTGCCGTGTCTTCTGACCCGTGTTCCCTAGGACAATCAGCTGCTCAGGCCGCGAGGACCCGGACGACGGCGACGAATAATCGCCTTGTTGCCAGGCTTCCTCTTCTTACGGGTCTTGCCACCCTTGGCGAGCACACCCGTCGGGGAGCAGGGGTGACGTCCACCCGCGGTGCGCCCTTCACCACCACCCATGGGATGGTTGACCGGGTTCATCGAAACGCCGCGATTGTGGGGCTTGCGACCCAGCCAGCGCTTGCGTCCCGCTTTGCCCAAGCTGATGTTCATGTGGTCAGCGTTGCCCAGCACGCCGATAGTGGCCCGGCAATCGGAGGGCACGCGACGCATTTCACCGCTGGGCAGGGTCACCTGGGCCCATTTGCCCTCGCGGGCGGTCAGCACAGCCGAGCAGCCGGCGGACCGGGCCATCTGGCCACCACGTCCCGGTTGGAGCTCGATGTTGTGGACCGACATACCCAAGGGCACCTTGCGAAGCGGCAGGCAGTTGCCAACCCTCGGCTCGGCCGCCTCACCGGACTCGACCTTGTCACCAGCCTTCAGGCCCTGAGGGGCAAGGATGTAGCTCTTGGTGCCGTTGGCGTACTCGACCAAGGCGATACGGGCGGAGCGGTTGGGATCGTACTCGATCGCGATCACGTTGGCGACCACGCCATCAACGGAACGCTTGAAATCAATCAGACGGTAACGACGCTTGTGGCCACCCCCCCGGAAGCGGGTGGTGATAATGCCCTGATTGTTGCGGCCGCCACTCTTGACGAGCGGACGCAACAGCGACTTTTCCGGCTTGCGACGACGGTCGGTCAACTCGGCGAAGTCGCTGACCGACATCTGCCGCCTGCCTGGCGTCACCGGTTTGAATTGCCTGACTCCCATCCCCAATCTCCTAATTGGCCGTCAAACGGCTCAGAACAATTCGATAGGCTTGCTGTTCACATCCAGAGTCACGTAGGCCTTCTTCCAGTTGGCCAAGCGACCCATGCGGAAGCGGTACGAGCGGGTTTTGCCCCGGCAGTTCATGGTGCGAACATGCTTGACAGTGACGCCGAAGAGCACCTCGGCGGCTTTCTTGATCTCGGGCTTGGTGGCCCAAGGGTTGACCTGGAACGCATAGGTCCGGCCAGTCTCGGCCATCGCGTTCATCTTTTCGGTCATCAGCGGCGCGACGATCACCTGATGCGGGTCGAGATTCGGACCGCAGGGTCGGAGGGCGGCAGGTTGCTTCTTGGTGGACATGGTCTTTGGTTTCCTCCGTCTCAGGCGCCGGCTTTGGCCTTGGCACCCTTGCGCAGGGTTTCCAGGGCGTCGCGGGTCAGCACCAGGCGCTTCTGGCGCATGATGGTCAGGGCGTTGAATTCATTGACGGGCAGGACGGCCACACCCTGGATGTTGCGGGAGGACAGCCACACCTTCTCGTTGGCCTGATCCAAGCCCACCAAGCAGGTCACGCCATCGATACGCTTGTCATACCCCTTGCCGACCACATCCTTCTTGCCGCGCAGGTTCAGGGCGCCCAGGATTTTGCTCATCTGGCCGGTTTTGGCTTCCTGCAGGTCGAGCTTGTCCAGAATGACAGCTTCCTGATCCTGCAGTTTGCTGAGAACCGCCATGCGGGTGGCGGCGCGGACCGCTTTTTTGGGCATGTGGTACTCGTAGTCGCGGGGCTTCGGGCCCTTCGCGGTACCGCCACCCACGCGCTTGTTGGTGCGCTTGGTGCCAGCCCGGGCGCGACCGGTGCCCTTTTGGCGGAATATTTTCTTGGTGCTGCCGGCGACTTCGCCGCGGCGCAGGGTGGAGTGGGTACCGGCACGCTTGTTAGCCAGTTGCATCAGCACCACATCGTGCAGAAGCTGACGGTTGACGGTCCCGCCGAATTCGGCCGGATCGACCTGAACCGTTCCCACTTCCTTACCTTCGGTGTTCATCACCTTCAGGTTCAACATTGCCTCACCCCAACACTCTTGGACAAGGATCAACAGGTACCTTCGCCACCCCGCTTCCTGAGTGGCGGCGGTTACCCTTGGCCCAAACTGTATCTCCGGGAATGAACAGGGTCCGGCATTCGCCGGACCCTTGATTCCCACTGACGGGGCTTAGGCCCCCGCTGTGAGCACGCGAATTTTGATATCCAAACCCGCCGGAAGGCTGAGTCCCTTGTTCAGGGCCTCCACCGTCTTGCCGGTCGGGCGGAGGATGTCGATCAGACGCTTGTGCGTGCGAATTTCAAATTGCTCGCGCGATTTGCGGTCGATGTGGGGGCTGCGCAGCACCGTGTACCGCTCCACCCGAGTGGGCAGAGGGATCGGGCCATGCACATCCGCCTCAGTCCGCTCAGCAGTCTCCGCAATCTCCTTGGCGGTACGATCCAACATCTCGTGGTCGTAACCTTCCATCCGAATGCGAATCCGCATGCGCTCGTTCATGAAACCGCCTTCATTCCCGCCAGACTTTACCGTGTTTCACACCCGATCCTATCACACAACCAAACAAAATTACACCAGCGACCATGCCGCTGGCGGTCTTTTGCCTGGTCGTTAAATCAACCGGGAAGTTGCAAAAATACTGGATTCCTTTCGAGCCTGTCAAGGCAGGCTCATCATTCCCTCTCATTCATTCCCCTATTTTTTCAGGGAAAACGGCCTGCAACCTAGCCCCAACTTCCCCAATTGACCAAACCCTAAAGCATTCCGGGTCAATTAAAATCAACCGCTTTTGCGCCCCTTCGGATTGATCCAAAGCTCCGTAGGCCTTCCATCGGTGGGTGGAACGACCCAAATGCAGTGCCCGAAAGCCTTCCCCGAGGGGGGGAAACCCGCCAGCTTTCCCCTTCCGGATTACCCCGGATGGCTCCATTCCCGTCGATAGCCAGACTGGGATACGGTAAAAGACCGGTTTGTATGCATCCGGGCTGGTTTCCGTTGAGTTTTCCGGGGAATTGATCAGCTGCGGTTGGCCGGATTTTCCCAAAAACCCCTGGATTTGTGCGACCTGGTAGTTTCTATCGGCCATCCTGGCATCATGTTCATCCAGCTGAGGTTCCAGAGCAGCCAGTTGCAGGGGGCTCGGTGTAGCCAGGGCGCTACCCCGCGAAACCTTCAGCCATGCGCGCTGCCGAAATGTTGCATCATCAGATACTAAAAGACCGCCTCGGCCAACCGAAATAGGCTTGCCACCTCCAAAGCTATAAACACCTATATTGGCAAATGTCCCTAACCTTTTGCCGTTATAAGTGGCACCAAAACATTGGCAGGCATCCTCCAGCCATGGCACCTGATTTTCCCTGCAGATTTTCCCAATCTGGACCACATCTGCCATACCGCCGTATAGGTGGCTGACCAAAACCGCTTGGACGGTCGCCCCTTCCCGGCGGGCCCCTTGCAACGCCATTTCCAGCCGTTGGGCACACATCTGTGGGCTGTCGCCACGCACATCCACCAGAAGAGGTTTGGCTCCCAAGGCGTGGACCGAATGGAAGTTCCCCGGGTAATCGTAGGCCGGGAGGGCGACCAATCCACCAGGCTTGACTCCCAAGGCCTGCAAACCCAACTCGACGGCCAAGGTTCCGCTTTGAACCAGCAGGGCGTGACGGGTATCCAGATACCGGCAAAGCCGGTTCTCGACCCGCTCGGTTCTTTCCGGGTCGTAGCGGGCCCAGGAACCGTCTTGCAGACAAGCTTCCACCGACCGCCGAACGGCTTCGGTTGGGAGGGGGCCGGGAAGACCGGGAAAACTCAACTCATTACCCCTCGCACAAGGTTGCCACCACCGGATCCGGGGGCTTCAAAACCAAGTGTTATTGGCGGAATTTGCCACGTCCCTGCAGGGCTTCCTCGAATGGGGCTTTGGGCACTACCAAAGCCATGCCCGGGAGGGTGGAAACGGATGCCGCCAACCCGGCGCCTTCTGCCCGGCCCAATACCAGCCGGACGGGGTCTTTCTGCCCCTCCACAGCCCATTCCAACGCCAAGCCATTACGGGAAGGATCCAGACCCAACCCGGGTTCCCCCCCGCCGCTGTAGGCCAGAACCCGGTCAAAGCGGAGCGCCTTCAAGGCGGCAAGCAACTGTGCCACCTTGGCCTGCGCCACCGGGAAATCCGACGCCGGCTCCCGGGACACCCATTGGTCTTTTTCCTTTTCCACGACCAGATTCACTGGAGATCCATTCACCGCCTGCCATCCGGTCAACTTCAGACGGGTCACTTTGGCAGGATCAAGGCTGGCAAAGAGCTGGCGGTTTTCCCAAGGCGCTTCCACGATGGAACGCAACGACAGGTCCACCGTCACGATCCGGTCCATCCAACCCGCTAGCGCATACACCCCGCCGTCCTCGCTCTCCTTGCCCAGGGCGAATGATTTGGTTTGGGGCTTCCCATCGGGCCCCTGCAGTATCAGTGTGACGCTCACCGCAGGGGGTTGCAGTCCGCGGGATGCCAGATCGGTGGGGGCAGGTTTTTCCACCAGCAGTTTCCTGGCCTGCAAGGCTCCCAGGTTCACCAAAAGGGACCGGATGGCCTGCGGATCCACCGGCAATGCCGCCCGGTGGTCGGCTGGCGCCGTGAACTTCCAGGGCTCTGCCTTGTCCTTCCGGCTAACGGTTCGGGTTTCGGCCCCCTTGGTGACTGTCATGGCAACCACCTGATCCAGGGCGGCATCGATGGCCACGCCCTCCCCGGCGAACGACGGGATCTTCCGTTCGTAGTAAGCCAAAGCTCCCTGCTCCGCCAGTTCGAGCAGGTTTTTGGGTGCCATCAGCAAAGCCTGGTCCTGTCCGGCTAACCGCAGGATCGCCACATCTTCCCCCTGCCGCTTGCCCAAGATCACCTCGGCTGTGGCGGGTTGGTTCCTGCGGACCGGCTTGGTGGCGGTAGCCTCCTTTTTGTCTTCCTTTTTCGGGTCTTTCCCGGCGTCCCTATCCACGCCGGCCAACCAGAACCTGACTGAGACACGCTTGTCTTCCGGACGATCCAGATCCAATTCTTTTCTTTTTTCCTGGGAATCCGTGACAAAGCGACCCCGGGCGTTCTTCATCGCCTCCAACAGGGCGGTCACGGCCGAAGCCTCCACAGGCTGACCGTCCGCCACACCGGGCCGGTACAGGCGGTAACCACCAACCGGATCGTTTTTCACCAGATCCAGGCGACCCAGGCCGTTGGTGATCTCAATCCAATCAGGCTCCCCATTCAGGCGCACCACGGCTCTGTCGCGAATGAGTGATGGATCTTCCAGAAGACGCAGCAATTCCGCCACAGGACCGGCCGGGACCAAGACCACCGAGCCGCTTCCCTCCACCGTGGCCGGGTAACCCTTGAACGGGAGCCCCTTCGCATCCGTTTTGGCGGCAGGCTTTTCAACCGGCTTGTCGAGACCCACCAGCAAGGTGACCTTGCCACCGTCTTCCGCCTTGGCGGTTGCGCCCGAAGCACCGGGCGTCTGGGTCCGCTCCACCTCCACGCGCAGCACCCGGTTTTTGGCCCCATCCAGTCCCTGAGCGGCCAGATCAGTCACCCCATCGGCGACAAAGTCGTTGCGATCCCCCTCGCGTTCACCCGCCTGTTCCACTCGCAATCCACCGATGGCGCGCAGTATCGCCCCCACATCGGGACCGCCGGCTTGACTCCCCGGTGCCCCGGGCAAGCCGGCTGGTTCGGCCAAACCATAGGCCGGTGTCTCGTACCGCCACACCCCCTGGGACTTGCGCAACGCCACCGGCGGCTTGGCACCGGTGGGGCCGGTGGAAAGCCGGAAATGTTCGAGATCCACCTCGGTGCCCAGCAGGGTCCGCTCGCGCAAGGCACCCACAGGACGGTACAGCGGATCCAGGTCTCTCTCCATCATCACCTGGACAGCGGCTCCCCGGCCGCTGGATCGCACGAAAGCCAGGTTCCCGGCGGCACCCGGAATTGATTTTCCCACCGCGAGGGTATGCTCTTTTCCGTCCTTGTCGGTCAGCGTCACGGTGGCCACGGGCTGGTCCAAACCGGTTTGAGACGAAGCGTCTGTGGCATCACGGTCTTCCTCGCGCCGGCCTTCCAGCACGGCACGGACCAGATTGTTCACCGCGAAGGTGTCGGCCGCCCCCTTGAACGGCTGCTCGAACCGCCAACGCGCCCCGGCGCCCGCGCGTTTGAGGACGAGCGTCTGTTTCTCAGGCCGTGTCCGCTCCAGGCGCACGGCCAGGATGTTTTCCCCCGGGTTCACATCCACCCCGGTGGCCTTCAACAGTTCGGGAAACAACGCGCGGCCCTGGTCGCCGTTCTCGGGTCCGATGGTGATCGCCACCGCCAGCAGCAGAAGAAGCGCCAGGAAGATGCCTCCGAGGATGAATGTCGTGCGGTAATTCATGCTGCACCCGTTTCCAAAACCAGCGATCCGGTCAACCCGTTCTCACGCGTTGCGGCGCACCAGCCACATCCCGGCACCCAGGCCAAAAATGGCCACCATGGCCAACCCCAGGGGCAGCCATCGCATGCGCCCCAGTTCCAGCGTGTCCCGTCTGGCGCGAAGCTGGTAGGTTTTGCGCTCGAACTTCTGGCTGGCTTCCACCGGTTTGCTGCCGATACCCGGCCGCTCCCGCAGCCAGCCGCAGCAACTTGCCACCAGTTCCAGACTGTCGGTGTTGCCCACGCGACGCAGGAACTCGTCGGTCACGAAGCGGGCGTTGCCAATCACCACGGCGCGCGGCACGCCCCCCTCCTGGACGGTCACACCCAGATTGAGAAGCGCCGCCGGCTTGGGTGGATTCTTGCCTTCCTTCCAGCCATCGCCTTTGACCAGTTCCTCGAAGGAGGCGGACGCATCGGCCACCGCGCGGGTATCGAACTCCCGGTAGGCCACCAGGAAGGGTTCAGCCTCCCAAGTCCCCGCCACATCCGGGGCGGGGGTGGAAACCTTCAGCGGCCGGGCCTCCCGCATCGGGAACGGGATGGGTTGTCCCTGGCTGATGAACGCCTTGGCCAAGGGGGAAGAGGAGCGCGGGTTGGGGATTGCCAGCATATCGGTGGGCGGCTTGAGGCGGCCGGAAAGCAGGATGGAATCCTCCACCTCCACCCGCAGGGTGGCCAGCAGCAATTTCAAGCGGGGAAGCGGGCTGAACACCTGCTTGCCCCCCTGCCGCTCCCGCGCGGCGTCCAACAGCACCACCAGCTTGCCCTTTTTGCCACCCTCGGTCCCCTGCACAAACCGTGTCAGGGCGGAAACGGCTTCGGCTGACGGATCCAGCCGGGGGCCGGCCATGACGACGATGTCAGCATCCGCCGGAATCGCCTTGGTGGAGGCATCGAGCGGGAGCTTGTCCACGCGGTAGTTCGCCTTGCCCAGTTCCGCCGCCAACTCCGAGATTGTGCCCGCCTGACCGGCGGTTTCCCCGCCGGTGCTCTCGAACTCCCCGTTGCCGGTTGTGAAGTAGATGACACCCTTCGACTTGTTTTCGGACAGGAAAACGAGTGTGTCGAACAGCTTGGCCTCGCCCAGAAACTGCAGGGTGGCCGGCGCGGCGGGTTGGCCCGGCTGGGTCATCGGCCCCCGGTCCTGGCGGTAGAGGTCGGCCAACTTCACGAACTCATGGTTTTGCTTGCCGTCGGGTCCGTAGACGATCAGCATGCCCAACTCGCGCGGGAACTGGTACTTCTCCCCCAGCCGGTCGTAGGCCTCGAGGTCGCTGGGTACCTCCAGCATCTGGAAACGGACCAGATTGGGCTGGATTCGTCGGCAGTTCTCCACCAGCGTCGACATCTCGGCGCGGACAAACTGGCTCGCCCCTGAGAACGGGTTGACGAACAGGTAGACCTGCACCGGTTCCGTGAGCCCCTCCAGAAAACCGGTGGATTTGGGGCTCAGCGTGTACAGCGAACTCTCGGTGTGGTCGAAGGTGCGGTTGAACAGGTCGAACCGGCCCAGCCGCAGGTTGCTGAACACATTAACGAAAAGAAGGATCCCCACCAGAAGCATGGCGGCAACCAGGGTGTTGGCACCGTACATCAACCGGCGCATCGCGGGTCCCTGGTGCTCGCTACCCCGCGCCATCAGGCTGGCGGCCAGCAGCAGACCCACCCCCAACAGGAGCAACCCTCCCGTGACCAACAGCGGCAACGGTTGCCGGCGCCATTCGGTCAGGCCGCCGGCGAACACCTCCCGGAACGGGCCATGCAGGAATGGCAACGCCAAACCGGTGACAAACAGGGCCAGACCCGCCGCCGCCAGGGACATGACCGTCAGGAATTGACGGGATGCCCCGGCCTCATCCGACTGGGTTTCCACTATCGATACCGTGACCGGATCATTCATCGGGCCACCTCCCCTTGCAAGCCGGGCACCTCAGGACGGATGGACACGAAAGGGCTCATTGCCACCTCCTGGCTTCCAGCACCTTGGTGGCCGCGAACAACGACAGGACGGCCAGGCTCAGGTGGAACACCAGTTGCCTTGGCACCAGTTTCCCCTCGAGTGAGCTTTCCCACAGGTTCAGGAACGACACATGCTGCAGCACCGTGCTCCAGGGGGTACCCTCGATGCCCTGCCGAAACTGCAGAATGTAGGGTGCCAGGAGCAGAATCATGGCGGTCAGCGTCAGCGCGCCGGAAATGAGCTGGTTGCTGGAGAGGGAACTGAGGGCCAAGCCCAAGGCGATGAAACCGGCACCGCTGACCACCAGCGCCACGGAATAACTCAGCAGCGGGCGGTAGTCAAACCCGGGCTGATTCGTGACCGGCAGGGTCAGCAAGTACAGACCAAAGGGCATCCAGATGATCAGGTAAGTCACCAGTGCGGCGAAGAACTTGCCCAGCACGATGGACAACTCGTCCACCGGAGCCGTCAACAGAACCTCCAGCGTGCCGGAGCGCTTCTCCTCGCTGAGCAGCCGCATGGTCAGCAGCGGCACGCCGAACAACACGCACAATACGATGAACAACTCGATCACATAGTTGCCCAGGATCGGTTCGAGCACCTGACGATCGGCGAGGCGATCCAAAAACAGGCTGTAGCTGGTCCAGGTGCCCAGGGCGAATGCCATCATCACGAAGTAGGCGATGGGCGACAGGAAAAAAGACGCCATTTCACGGCGGAAAATCACCACCGCGGGGCTGTCGGAAACCAGGGCGAAGGCTCCCAGTCCCACCAGCAGGGACAGGGCGAGGATGATCCAGCCGCCGGGGATGAAATGGGTGGTTCCCTGGGCCTTCCAGACGCCCCAGGCATGCAGGCCGGACCGCGCCAGGACAGCGAGGGCCAAGCCCAGACCCACAAAACAGGCAATCCACCCCAAACGATTGGCGGTGTCGCTGCCGAAACCCACCAGGCCGAGGTAACCCAACCCGGCGACCAAACCCAACAAGGACAGCGTTGTAGGCAGGCCCAGGTGGCTGAATTCACCTCGTTCGGAGAGCGCGAACAGCCACAAAATACCCAGCAGGGCACCGCCCGCCCCGAGAATTCCGATCAGGCGGGGGGCCCACAAGGCTGCCAGGCGGCGCGAGGGATCCCTGCCAGTAGTTCCCGACAAACCCAGGGATCTTGAAGAGGCCAAAGCCAACGCCAAACCCGCCAGGGCGCCCCCTGTTCCCAAGGCGCGCACATCCATCGGTACCCGGGGATTGACCAGGGCCACCAGCCCTGCGACCAGCAGAACGGCGCCCAGTCCCAGGTAGGACAGCAGAATGATTTCGCCGCGTTCCAGCAGGGCATGCACCACCAGCAGCAGGAAACCCAGCAAGGCACCCACCAGACCTACCGCCGGACCGACAGGGAACGCCCGTTCGGCGAAATGCATGGCCACGGCAAACAGCCCGACCATCACCATCACCGCCCCGCAGGACCCGATGGTGGGTGGAAGCGACCGGTCTTCCGCCAACAGATCGGAGGGACCACCGTTTACTAGTTTTTGGGGATCCAATGGATTCCTGGATTCGGACTGGCCCATGATGATCAGCCCCCCACTGCGTGCGGCAGGTCGTTTCCGGCCGGGCGCCTGGCTCCGCCCCCGGGTAGCGCCTCAGCGTTATTGATCTCGTTCCAGCGGTCCTGCAGGGTGCGGCGGCGGAAATCCAGCCGGCGCAGGGGCAACGAGCGCTCATGCAGCGCCCGGGCCACCTCAGACCGGGGGTCCAGACCTTCGGGAAGGCGGACCGAGCATTCCAGCCAGCCATCTTCCAGAGCCAGGGTTTGCAGTGGGTGCTGGGGAACCAGGCCCTTCAGCACCCCGATCACAGCGTTCGGTTCGCCTCTGGACTCCACCAGGAGGATTTGGTCACGCTCCAGTGTTTCCAGCCTTTGGTTGAACGCCAGGTGGCCGCGCCGGAGGATCAGTACCCGGTCGACGATAGCCTCCACCTCCACCAGCAGGTGGGAACTGAAGAGGATGGTGCGATCCCTGCCCAGATCTTTCAACAGGGCGAGGGCATCCTGCTTTTGCCCGGGATCCAGCCCATCGGTAGGCTCGTCCAGGATCAGCAATCGGGGGTTGGCCAGCAGTGCATCGGCCAGTCCCACCCGCTGCCGGTAGCCTTTCGACAAGGTTCCCAGCAGACGCCGGCGCACGCCGCTGATCCGGCACCGATCGATGATGGCATCAATCTGCCCGCGGCGGGTGGAACGGTCCATGCCCTTCAACTGGGCCCGGTAGCCCAGGTATTCCTCGACCCGCATCTCAGGATAAAGAGGGATGTTTTCCGGCAGGTACCCGATCCGCCTGCGCACCTCCATCGACTGGTTCAGCACATCAAACCCGTCCACCCGCGCCGTTCCCGAGGTGGCGGGCAGGTACGTGGTCAGGATGCGCATCAGCGTGGATTTGCCCGCCCCGTTGTTGCCCAACAGGCCGACGATCTCGTTGTTCTGCAGGCTGAAAGTCACATCGCTCAGGGCGAGCACCTGGCCAAAATGCTTGGTCAGGCGATTCACTTCCACCATCTGGTCCGCCATGGTGCCTCGTGTCTCCCTTTTTCAGCAAACCCAAACCTGGTAATAGCTTGTGTCAAAACAACCCAAGCTGAAAACCCGGTTTGGCCCATTGTCTGCCAGGCTGTGGTTAGCCGGGGCGGAACTCCTCCTTAGACTATCAATGACAGTACGCGCCGGACTTGGTGACGGTTGGCAGAGTGCCCGCCGTCCCGAATTCGGCATCCCTTTTCCATTCATTGGTCAGGAATCACCATCATGGCAGCTTTTGTCACCCAACCCGCACCCGCCTTCACCGCCCAAGCCGTGGTGGGTGAAGATTTCAAAACCGTACGCCTGCATGACTACCTGGGCAAGAACGTCGTGTTGTTCTTTTACCCGCTCGATTTCACGTTTGTCTGCCCCACCGAAATCATCGCCTTTGACCATAAACTTGAGGAATTCACCAAGCGCAACACGCAGGTTTTGGGTGTATCCATTGATAGTCATTTCACCCACCTGGCCTGGAACAAGACCCCCCGGAACGAGGGTGGCTTGGGGGGGGTTCGCTACCCGCTGATTGCAGATTTGACCAAGTCTATTGCCAAAGATTACGGCGTACTTCTTCCTGATTATAGCGTGGCCCTTCGCGGGTTGTTCCTGATCGACAAGAAGGGCGTTCTGCGCCACATGCTGGTGAATGACCTCCCCTTGGGCCGCAGTGTGGATGAGGCGTTGCGCCTGATCGATGCCCTGACCGAATTCGAGACCGTGGGCGAAGTGTGCCCCGCCAACTGGAAGAAGGGCGATGCCACGATGAAGGCCGATCCAAAGGGATCGAAGGCCTACTTCAGCCAGGTGAAGTGAGTTTGGGAACCCAAGCAAGG
>Ga0169931_10000949_pt1 | contig 48136 bp, 32 predicted proteins | sample Kivu_15m_20L_FD_129675 | JGI IMG/M metagenome (GOLD analysis project Ga0169931, IMG submission 129675) | Freshwater microbial communities from Lake Kivu, Western Province, Rwanda to study Microbial Dark Matter (Phase II) - Kivu_15m_20L... | ecosystem: Environmental > Aquatic > Freshwater > Lake...
CGAATTGACGAACCAGGTCACGTGCAGCACATACACCAGGCGGACGAACATTCCCCATACCACAAACGACCAGCCGGTGTAGGCGTCCCAGCCAAAGTAGCCCCAGGCAAACAGGGCGATGCCCGTCAGAATGTGCGAGGGGAGAAACATCTTGTGCAGGAAGTGCATCATCGGATCCTTGGCCAGATCCGGCGCGAACCGCTCGAGCATCGTCTGGTGATGCTTCTTGCCAAAGTCCGGCATGAACCAGAACATGTGGCTCCACCATTTGCCATCGCGCGGGCTGTGCGGATCGCCTTCCTTGTCGCTGAACATGTGATGCTTCCGGTGGTTGGCCACCCAGGTCAGCGCCGAGCCTTCGCCCGACAAACCGCCCACAAAGGCCAAAAACCAGCGGAACGGCCGCGAGCAGCGAAAGCTGCCGTGCGTGAGCTGCCGATGGTAGCCCATGCACACGCCGACAGAACCCGTGAACCACGAGAGGAAGGCGCAAATCGCCACGGCTTTCCAGGTGAAGAAGAACGGCGCGGCCAAAGCGCCCAGATGCACGATCACGATCCAGGCCACGATCGGCCAGTCGAGACCGAGATTCGGCACGTCCTTCACCGACTTAAGATCATCCTGGTGCTTGCGAATTCGCTCCGGAGCTTCGAGCGTGCCGACGCCGCCATGCTCTTCATGCCACGCGACCGCGTCGGCGATCTCGTCCTGAAGCTGCCAGTCGTCGGTAACTCGCCGGTCACTGATGTTCGTTGCCATGGCGCCCTGTTGCTCCCCTTATTTCCATTCGCCTGACCTCATGCTCGCCGCGGTTCACTCCGCGATGAGTCACAGGCAGGTCGAGTGCCTAGTGGTATCACTCGACAGATTCTAAGGAGCGGGGCGAAAATCGATGTCACGGGCAAGTCGTGGGAGTGTAAAAACGGCGTAAAATTCGCCAACCCCCCAGAAACCCCGAGAAAACAACCACTCTCCGCGGCAAAGGCGGTGGTTTGCGCACCTCCGTAGTACACAGTCCGGGGGGGATTATTGCGATGCGGTAGCCGCGGCTGCCGCTTCCGCCGGCACAATGAAGCTCAGATGCAGCTCAGCATGCCGCAGGTGGAACTGATCCCACTCGGCGTGACTCATCCGCCCGAACACCGGATGCGCCGCCCGGCGGTCGGACTGCTTGAGCGTGGCGATGCCGGACTCCAAAGTTGCCAGCCCATCTTCGAACGCGACTGGCGGCGGAATCAAACGCTCGCCGCCGCGCGGAATCTGAAAACCGCGCGGCAGGCCGCGCTTCAGGATCCGCGGCCGAACCCAGGGACCAACCACGCGCAGCCAGAGCGGCGCCTTAAAGATCTTATCCCCCTCGACACACTCCCGCATGCCAACGCCCAGGTGCTGGCAAATCTGGCCGAGCGACCAGTTGCCAAGTTGTCGCGTGGGCTGCAGGTTCAGCCGGCGCACCTCTGCCAGGACTTGAGCGAAGTTCTCGAAGCGCCGCGCGCAGTGCCCGCCATGCTTGCTCGCAGACATCGATCTCTCCTTGCGCGGATGGAGGGATGTTGGAACGTACTCAAACGCCGACCACTGCGGTACTCGCTCTATCGCGGCACGCTTTCTACTGCGGAACGACAAAGCTCAAGTGCATCTCGGAGTGCCGGAAGTTCAGTTGATCGCATTCCTCGCGCGTCATCGGTCCGAAAATCACGTGCGGTTTGAGCGTCGGCGATTGCAAGTAACGAGCAATCGCTTTCTCCAGGCGCTCAATTCCCTCACTAGCGTCCGTGTTCACGGGCAAGTACTCGGACGCCGATTTTGGCAGTTTGAATCCCGGCTTCATCGGTCGCGTGATGATCCGCTTCTTGAGCCAGGGACCAACCGCGCGCAAATACCACGGAACGGGGAACGGCGCACCATCGACTTCGTATTCGATCGCCTTGGCCAGATGCTCGCAGATTTGCCCCAGCGACCAATTGCCCAGATGCCGCGTGGGCTGTGAGTTCATCGCCCGTACGTCGGCCAGAATGTCGTCATAGCTCTTGAAGCTGAGCGTGCGCCGCCGGGGAACTTGTGCGGTCTCGACCATCGATCATCTCCCTGCGACGTGGATCACCCTGACGTGCTTCAGACGCGGCCCGATCACTGACGGGCGAGTTCGGCCAGCGCCGATCGGATGCGAGCGAACACACCACTCCAATCGCCGGCCGCCTGCTGTCGGAACAAGCGCACGGTAGGATACCAGGGGCTATCCTCCCGATCCAGCATCCACCGCCAGTCGGGTGAAAACGAGAGCGCGATCCAGGTTGGTACGCCCAGCGCTCCGGCCAAGTGCGCAACCGATGTATCCGACGTGATCACCAGGTCCAGGTTCTTCATCACGGCGGCCGTGTCCAGGAACGCTCTTCCCCCTTCATCGAGCTGCGGCCCCAGGCTCTCAACCGCCCAATCGATCTTCTCCAGTTGCTCACTGCCAAGACCCTTTTGCAGGCTGAACAACTTGATGCCCGGCACTTCGGCCAGCGGGGCGAACTCGGCCAGTGGAATCGAACGCACGGCATCCATCGCGTACTTGGCGCTCCCCTGCCAGGCGATCCCAATCCGCAGCCGGCCGTCCGCCGGCAGTTGCTCGCGCCACTCAGCCACCAGTTCCACGGGCGGCGCCAGATACGGCACGGCGGCCGGAATCGAAGCCAGGTCGGTTTGAAAGAGCCCCGGCAGGCTCATCAGCGCCGCATGCACGTCGTAGCGAGGCGGATCGTCATCATCCTCGCCGTAAAGCTGGTCGATGCCGGAGCAACTCGACAGCAGTGGGATCAACTTCTTAGGGCACCCGAAAATCACCCGCCCGCCACGCGCCTTCACCAAGGGTGCGTAACGGATGAATTGAATTGTGTCGCCCAGGCCCTGTTCGGGATACAGCAGGATCGTGCGGCCCTCGAGCGACTCGCCTTGCCATGCTTCACCGTGTGGCCGCTTGCGGACGTTCGCCAGTTGCCACCGCCACTCGTACTCCGGCCACCCCTGGGCAAAGTTACCCGTCAGCAGCCACACGATGGCGCGATTGTACCGTGCGGAAACCGATTCGGGCGCCGCCCGCGCCGCGCGATCATAACGCGCGAGCGCCGCCGCGGAATTGCCTTGTTCAATCAGAATCCGCCCAATGTTTCCGTGCGCTTCGGCATAGTCGGGCTTCAGCGACAATGCTTTCTCGAACGCGGCCAGGGCCTCTTCCGTTTGCCCTTTGGCATAGAGTACCGAACCCAGTCCGTTGTGTGCTTCGGCCAGCGAGTCGTTCAGCCGCAGCGCCTCTTCGAAACAGACCACGGCCTCACTGCTGCGGCCGAGCGACTTGAGCGTTCCTCCCAGATTGTTGAATGCCACGGCAAATTCCGGCGCCAGCCGAATCGCCTCGCGAAAGCTGGCCTCGGCTTCTGTGTGCTTGCCGATTGTTTCCAGCGTTACTCCCTGCGCATTGTGTGCCGCGGCCAGCGTGGGCTTGAAGCCGATCGCCTTGCGATGCGCCTGCAGTGCCGCCTCGTATTGCCGCTGATCGTGACGCACGTAGCCCAAATTCACATACGCTTCGGCGCATTCGGCGTCAACCGCGATCGCCCGCAAGCAATACGCCGCCGCGGCGTCCAAATGGCCGGCCGCGCGCATCGTGACCGCCAGGTTGTTGAGCCCCTCGAGCGACTCAGGCTGCAACCGCAGCAGCTCCTCGTAACACTTGATCGCGGCCGCATGTTGCCCCAAATCGCGCAAGAGGTTGGCAAGCCCCAGGTGCGCCTCGACGAGCGAGGGCTTCAAGCGAATTGCTTCGCGATAGTGGGCCTCGGCCCGGCGCGGTTCGTTCACAGCGCGCAACACGCCGGCCAATTGATGATGGGCCTCGGCGAAATCTGGCTTCTGCTGCAACACAATTTCCAGGGCCTCGCGGGCCTCGGGAAACAATCCCTGCGCCTTGAACAGGTTACCCAGATTGAAGCGGGCTTCGAAGAACGCCGGCCGAATCCGCAAAGCTTCGCGATACTCGGCGATCGCTTCGTCCAGTTGACCCAGCTCCTTAAATGTGATCGCCAGATTGAAGTGGGCCTCGACATAGTCGGGCGCCAGCCGCAAGGCCTCGCGATACTGCCGGATCGCCTGCTCGGCGTCTCCCATCGTCTTGAGCGTGTTCGCCAGATTGCTGTACGACTGCACCAGCTCGGGCGAGAGCCGAATCGCCGCGCGGAAGCACTCGGCCGCCTCGGCCCAGCGCTGCTGATGGTTGAGCACGTTGCCCAGATTGTTGTGCGCCGGGCCGTAGTCGGGCTGCAGCGCGAGCACGCGGCGAAAGCACGCTTCCGCGCCGGCCCAGTCACCTTGCGAAGCGAGCAGCACCCCCAGATCGTTGTGCCCTTTGGCATAGTCCGGCGCAAGCTGCGTCACGGTCTGCATCGCGGCGACAGCACTCTTCCCACTGCCGGCGCCCACATAAGCCATCGCCAGGTCCGCGTGAAATTGCGGCTGATTCGGCGAAATCTCGATCGCACGCCGAATGTACTCGACCGCCTGCACATGCTCACGCTGCTGATGCAGCGTTACGCCCAGCAAATGCAACGCCTGAGCATTGTTCGGCGTCGCGGCCAGCACCTGCCGGTACAACCGCGCGGCCTCGGCGGCCTGACCGGCCCGATGCAGTTCGACAGCCTTCTGAAAGATTTCGTCCGTCGTCGCCATAAGGCCGGTCGGTTTGTCGCTTGAGTAAGACTTGCAGGAGAGCGCTGCTAGATCGTAAGCCTTGAACGAACGCGAGGCAAACCGGCAGCTACTTCTCAATCCGCTCGGCGAGCGCTGCGGAAATCCGGGCAAAGACGTCGTTCCAGTCGCCTGCCGCGCGCTGGCGGAACAGCCGCATGCTGGCGTACCACGGTGAGTCCTCACGCTCGCGGAACCACCGCCAGTCGGGCACCAGCGGCAGCGCTACCCAGACCGGCACGCCGAGCGCTCCGGCCAGATGCGCGATTCCCGTATCCGAAGTAATCACCAGGTCGAGCGACTGCATCGCGGCCGCGGTATCCAGAAACGCGCCGCCTTCGTTGTCGAGTTCCACCGCCAGATCGACGACTGGCCATCCGTCGCGGAACTCGGCGAGTTGCTCCGAACCGAATCCCTTCTGCAAGCTCACGAGCGACACGCCGGCGATCTTCGCCAGCGGCGCAAAGTGCGCCAGCGGGATCGATCGCCAGCGATCGGACACATAGTCGCGGTTACCCTGCCAGGCGATGCCAACTTTATAGCCGGGGACTTCCGCTAGGTTCGTGCGCCAGGTTTCGACGCGTACCGCATCGGCCTTGAGATACGGCGCTCCTGAAATGTCGTCAGTCGCTCGCACAAACACCGACGCCAGATCCAACAGCGGCACGTGGGCATCTGCTTGCGGCAACTCGGCGCCGCTGGCAATCGCCTCTGGAAAACCAGACTGCACGAGCAGCGGCACGAGTTGCGGCTGCACTTCCAGCACGACGCGCCCCACGCGCTCGCGCAATTGCGCTAGAAAACGAACAAACTGGATCGTGTCGCCAAATCCCTGCTCGGCATGCACCAGCAGCGTGCCGCCGGAAAGTGGGTCACCCTGCCACAGTGGCTGGGCGAACTCGCGCCGCGGATAGTTCTTGCACGACCCACGCCAAGCAAACTCCGGCCAGCCCTCGGCGAATCGCTCGCGCGCAAGCAGCATCAGCCCGCGGTTGTAATGCGGTTCGGCAACGTTCGGGTCGAGCTCGAAGCTTCGCTCGAATGCCGCCAGGGCCTCGGCCTCGCGATTCATGTCCCGCAGGGCGGTTCCCAGGTTGTTGTGGGTCTCGCTGCTCGCTGGATTGAGCTGCATCGCCTGGTCGTAGCACGCGAGCGCATTCTCCAGCGATCCTCGCTCATGCCAGGCAGAGCCCAGGTTGATCAGAGTCTGGGCATTTTGCGGATCAAATTCTAACGCCTTGTCGTAACAGGCAATTGCCTGTTCGATCTCGCGGAGCTCGCGGAGCACGTTTCCCAGGTTGTTGTAGGCGAGCGCATAGTTCGGCCGCCAACGAATCGCCTCCTGATAGGCAGCGCGAGCTTCAGGTAGCCTCCGCGCTCGCTGCAGCAGCGTACCCAGATTGAAATGCGCTTCCGGAAAGTTCGGCTTCAAGGCAATTGCCGTCTCGTAACGGACCAGAGCCGCGTCAAGATTTCCCCGCAGCTTAAACAGCGTCCCCTGGTTGTAGATCGCCTCGGCGTAATTAGGATTTGCCGCCAGCGCCCGTTCATACATCACGGCCGCTTCGTCGAGCGCACCCAGGCTCTGCAGCAGCGAACCCAGGCTGCTGGCGGCCTCGGCCCAGTTCGGGCGCAACGCTAGCGCCCGTTCGTACTCGGCTTTAGCCCGCTCGGCCTGTCCCAGTTGCTGGAGCGTCATCGCCAGCGCGTAGTGCGCTTCGGCATAATCGGGCGCTGCATCAATTGCTTGCGACAGCGCGTGAATCGCTTCCTCGCGCATCCCCCGCCGAGCCAGGTTCACACCCAGGTTGTAATGACCGCGGGCGTAACGCGAATCGATCGCAATCGCCCGGCGGAAACACTCGGCCGCGGCCAGCGAGTCTCCTTGTTTTTCAAACGCGATCCCCAGGTTGTTGTGCGGATCGGGATAGCCTTCGTGTTGAGTCGCCGCGCGCTGGTAGCAATCGATCGCGGCCGGCAGATTTCCCTGGGCTTCGTGGATCGTGCCCAGGTTGTTGTACGCCGCGGGATTTCGCGGAGCGACGGCAAGGGCCTGTTCATACGCTCGCCGGGCGTCATCCCACTGCCCCAGCACGCGCAGGGCCTCGGCCAGGTTCGTGTGATAGGCGGCCCGATCGCCGGCAATTCGAATGGCCGCCGAAATATACTCGACCGCCACCTGAGCGTGCCCGCATTGCAGGGCCAGTACGCCCAGCAGATGCAGCGCATCGGCATTGCGCGGTTCCGCCTGGAGCACCTGGCGGTAGTGCTGCTCGGCCTGCTGGAGTCGGCCAGCCTCGTGATGCGCGAGCCCCGCTTGCAGCATCTCGGCGGAATTGCTCATGCGCGTGATCCAACTTCTCGAACGGTGCCGCTACGACTGCGCCAGCGCCGCCCGAGCCTCGTCGTACAACCGCTGCGCATCGACATGATCAGGCTCCAGCCGGCGGACCTTCTGATAGCAGGCGATCGCATCCAGCCATTTCTGCTGGGCTTGCAAACAACGGCCGAGCTGCAGGTAAATTTCTGGATTGTTGGGCGCCAGTTGTACGGCCTGCTCGAGCAGCCGCTGGGCCTCTTCGATCTCCCCTTGCTCCTGCATGGCAATTCCCAGAAACGCGTGCGCGCCGGCATAGTCGGGGTCGATCTCGAGCGCCTTGCGATAACAGTCCACGGCTTCGTCCAACTTACCGTGCGTCTGCAGCAGCGAGCCGTAGTGCGTCCAGGTGTCGGCCATCTCGGGATTCACCTCCAGGGCCTTGCGATAGGCGGCAACCGAATCGTCGTTGCGATCCAGCGCGCGATAGACCTCGGCCAGGTCAGCCCAGAACGGTGCATGAAAGGCGTCGACCGAGATCGCCGCTTCAATAAACTGCAACGACAGATCGATCTTGCCGGCCTGGAAGGCCACGAGGCCCAGCAGATGCATGGCCTGCGCGTTGCGCGGATGCATCTCGAGCACCTTGCGGTAATCACGTTCCGCCTCGGCCAGCCTTCCAGCCCGATGATGAGCCAGGCCCGCCTGGAGCGTTTCGACGATATCAGTCATCACTGCCTCATGCGCTAGCTGTCGAACCTGTTGCACACCATGCGCGCCACATCTCACGGTAGGCCTGTTCAACCTGGGAGGCAAACCTACTCGCATCGACCAGCGGCGACGCGGCGAAACGCTCGCGCAGCGTACGGCGAAGTTCCCCCAGCCGCGCGCGATTTTCGGCCAGCGCAACCGCCAGCTCAACGTAGTCGCCTTCATTGCGGGCGATCAGTTCCCTAAGTCCCACGCCCAGCAGCGTGCTGCCGCCGAACCGTGACGCGTAGCAATCACCCTCTAGCATAATCGAAGGAACTCCCATCCACAGCGCATCGCAAACCGTGGTGTGCCCATTGAAGGGAAAGGAGTCGAGTGCCAAGTCAATTTCATTGTGTAATTCGAGATATTCGCGGCGTGGTCGCTTGTCGACCACCTGCACGCGGCTGCCATCAATGCCCTCTCGCGCCAGCATCTCGCGCACATTTCGCTCGAAAACGCCTCCGGCATAACCCAGCACCATCAGCCGTGAGTTCGGCACCCGGGCCAGCACCGCTCCCCACACGCGGAAATTTTGCGGGGTGAGCTTGGGAATGTTGTTGAGCGAGCCAAACGTCACGAATCCGTTTCGCTCGGCCGGCAAAGGCCCAACGGGGGGTGCGTCTGCCGGCGGCTGAAATACAAAGAACGCCTCGGGAAGCCGCACCAGCTTTTCCGTATAGAAGCGCTCGGTCGCTCCCGGCGGGTCGGCATGCGCGTCAGTCAGCCGATAGTCCATCGCCGCCATGCCGGTCGTGTTCTGATAGCCCAGGTACGTCACTTGCACCGGCGCGGGCTTGCGGGCGAACACGAGCAGCCGATTTCCGCCGATGTGGCCGGCCGCGTCCACCAGAATGTCGATCTCGTCCGCGCGAATCATCGCAGCCACTTCATCGTCTGACAAATCAGAAACGTCCCGCCAGCCGTCCACCAGCGTCTTGAACCGCGCGGTCACTTCGTCGGGCTGCAGCACGTCCGAGTAGCAGAACAGCTCCACCTCGGCGCGATCGTGTCCCGCGATGAGCGGCTCCAGAAAGAACGCCACGGCATGCGTCTTGAAGTGTGCCGAGACGTAACCCACGCGCAGCCGCTTGTGCGGATCGCGCTCGTTGGCGTGCGGCGCGGCAGCCGCGGTCAGTGGCTCGGCGTGTTGCCGGGCCCAGCGCAGATGTTCCTCGTACAGCGATTCGGCGTCGATGTCTGGCGAAAAGTTCAGCGTGTAAAGCAGATTGCTATGGTTCGGATAGTCGCCGGGGTGCAGTTCCACCGCAGCGCGATAGGCGGCGATCGCGCCGTGCATGTCGCCTTGCAGTTGCAGGGCCGCGGCCAGGTTCCCCATCACCGAATGCGAACGCGGCTGCAGCTCCTGGGCCTTGCGGGCAGACTCGACCGCCTCGTCCGGCAGCATCACGCCAACCAGGGCGTTCGCCAGGTTCGACCAGGCCGGTCCCAGCCGCGGATGCAGCTCAGTGGCTCGCTTGTAGGCCCGCGCGGCTTCGGCGTCGTTACCCATGCTTTGCAGCAGGGTCCCCAGGTTGTAGTGCGCTTCGGCAAAGTTGGGGGCCAGCTCAATCACTCGCAGATAGCAGGCCATCGCGGCGGTGAGGTTGCCCATCGCCTGGTGTCCCGCGCCGATCGCGCACTCGACCTGTGGCGAATCGGGATGCGTGAGCGCCAACTTGTTGAACAGCGTGACTGCTTGTTCGGTATGCCCCCCGGCCTGCAGCATGCCGGCCCAGGCAATCGTGGCTTCGAAGTGCTGCGGCTCGATCCGCACGGCTTCGCCAAAGGCATGGGCCGCTTCGTCAAACTCACCGCGCTGCTGGTGCGCCAGCCCCTGGTTGTACCACGGTGCGAAGTAGTCGCTCTTGAGTGCCGCCGCCTGCCGGTAACAGGCGATCGCCGCCGGCAGATCGCCTTGCGATTGCAGTAGTGTTCCCAGTCCGTTGTGAAACTCGGCGTGCCGGGCGTTCAGCTTGAGCGCCTGGCGATAACATTCAATCGCTTCGGAAATCCTTCCCGCCACGCGAAAGGATTCGCCCAACCGGGCATGAAACGTCGGCTGTCGGCCGTCCAGCCGAATCGCCTGGCTGATCAGTCCGATCGCCAGATCGAGCTTGCCCACTTGGTGCGCGAGCAGGCCCAGCAGGTAGGTCGCCTTGGCGTGGCGCGGATTCGCCCGCAGCACTTCGCAGTAGTGCCGCTCGGCGCCTTGCAGATCGCCCGCATCGTGGCAGCGGATGCCTGCCTCGAGCGTTTGTTCCTGCATGTCGGTCGAAGTCATTGGGTTTCCCCGCGGCACCACGTGTCCCACATCTGACGATACGCCGCTTCCACGTCCCGGGCAAAGTGGGCAAAATCCAGCAGGACGGAAGCGGCCATGCGTGACCGCAATTCTCCGCGTAAACGCACCAGCCCACCCACATCGCCGGCCAGCGCCACCGCTCTCTCGATATATTCGTGTTCCGAGCGCGTGATATTCGCGTCCAGCCCCACCGGCGCCAAGACGCCCGAGGCGTAACGACTTACGTACGTCTCTCCCTGCAACATCAAAGTCGGCAATCCCAGCCAGGTCTGGTCGCAGGTCGTCGTGTGCCCGTTGAAGGGGAATGGGTCGAGTGCGATGTCCGCCCGTTGGATTAGTTCGAAGTACTTTCGCCGGGGCATGCGGTTGTGCAGTTCGATCCGCGCCGGATCGATACCAGCTTCGCGGGCCCTGCTCGCGAAATGTGCCTCGGCATGGCCCCCGCGGTTGGCCAGCACGAGCAGACGCGAACGATCGACCCGGCGCAAAATCTCGATCCAGGTATCCACGACGCGCGGCGTAACCTTGGTAAAGTTGTTGAACGAGCCGAACGTGACGTAACCGTTCTCCACGGCCGGCGGAGCAACAGGCTCCGGCGATTCGGCCGCCGGGCGATAGACAAAGTAGGTCCGCGGCAGCCGATACAGCTTCTCGCTGTAGTACCGCGCGGTTCCCGGCGGGTCGACCCGCGCGTCGGTTAGCCGATAGTCCATCGCACTCATGCCGGTCGTGTCCTGGTAACCGATGTAGGTTACCTGCACCGGCGCCGGCCTGCGCGCAAACGCGAGCAATCGATGCAAGGCGATGTGCCCAGTGAGATCGACAAGAATGTCGATCTGGTCTTCGCGCAATTGCTGGGCCAGCTCTTCATCGGACAGGTACCGCACGTCGCGCCACACGTCGGCCGCCGCCCGGAAGTGGTCGGTCACGCCGTCGTTTCGCCGGTTGTCGCTGTACAGATACAGCTCGACAGCCTCGTGATCGTGCGAAGTGATCAGCGGCTCGCTGAAGAAGCTCACCGCGTGATCGCGAAAGTAGGGCGAGACATAGCCCACCCGCAACCGGCGGTGCGGCTCGCGGTTTCTCACAGGCGTCGGCGCGGCAGCGGAGAGCGGCTCGGCATGCCGGCGTGCCCACTCCAAGTGCTCCTCATAGATCGCCTGCGGATCCTGATCCGGCAGGTAGTGCAGCGCATACAGCAGATTGCTGTAGGCCTCACTGCTCTCGGGTTCGCGCTGGACCGCCTCGCGCGCCGTGTCGACCGCTTCTTGTTGACGCCCTTGATGCGTCAGCGCCGTGGCCAGGTTCGCCAGTAGCGCCGGGGCCGCCGCTTGATGCGCCAGCCCCTGCCGGCACAAACGCTCGGCCTCGTCCGGCTGACCGCGATCGGCATAGATCATTGCCAGGTTGTTGTACGCTTCAGAAAAGTCCGGCTTGAGTTGAATCGCCCGCTGGTACCCGGCCACGGCCTCGGCGTGCCGGCCCGTATGCTCGCAGATATCGGCCCAGGCCAGTTGCGCGGCCGGCAGCTGCGGGTCGATCGACACCGCGCGTTCGGCCAGTTGAACCGCCTGGGTCAGTTGGCCCTTGCGCTGTCTGGTCCGTGCCAGCCGCACCAGCGCCTTGGCGAAACGCGCGTCGCATGCGAGCGCACGCTCATAGGCTGCGGTCGCCGCTTCGGCATCGCCAGTCGATTCCAACACCGTTCCCAGGTTGTAATGGGCGTCGGCCAATTGCGGCGCGAGCGCGATCGCCTGCTCGAGCATCGCTTGGGCTTCTTCCAACTGCCCATGTTCGTGCAGCGCGGCGCCGAGGTTATTGAGAGCCGGCGGCGCATCGGGCTCAAGTCGCAATGCTTCGCGATAACAACTTATCGCTTCTTCCAGCCGGCGTTGCTCCTGGCGAACGGTGCCGAGGTTCATGTGCGCGCTGGCGGCCGTGGGAACGAGCCGGATCGCCGCGAGATAGGCCTCCGCAGCCTCGTCCAAGTGATGCTGAGTCTTGAGCGCGGTGCCCAGATTGTTGTAGGCGTCGAAGTACCGCGGATTGATCGCCAGCGCGCGACGGTAGTGCTCGATCGCCGCGTCGAGCGCTCCGCGTCGATGCAGGATCGTCCCCAAGTTGTTGTGCGGGTCAGCGGCATTCGGCCTGAGCTCGATGGCGCGGGCATAAGCCGAGGCCGCCGCGTCGATGTTCCCGCGATCGAGCAGGATGTTGCCCAGGTTGTTATGCGCATCCGCCAGGTTGGGATCGAGCTGCAGGGCTCTGAGCGCCGCTTGCTCCGCACGATCCAAGTGACCGGCGGCGCGCAGCGCGTTGGCCAGGTTCGAGTGATACGGCGCGCGACCGCCCGCCAGGCCGATGGCCCGGCTGATGCACTGCTCCGCGGCGTCGGGGCGGCCGGCCTGCAGCGCCAGAAGCCCCATCAGGTGCCAGGCGTCGGCCTGCTGCGGATCCACTGCGAGCACCTGCCGATAAAGCGTCTCTGCTTCGCGCAGCCGACCGGCCTGGTGATGCGCAAAACCAGCCTGCAGGTTTTCCAGCGGAGTCGCCATGAAACGGGGCCGATGCGGGTGCCGGCGGAAGCGAAGGGCAAGCACATCCGGAATGCGCTACTTCCTCAGCATAGGCCAAACCAGGCCGCCTTTCACAGGGGGCCGCCAATCGGGCTGCCTCCGCCGGCTTTGATTCCATGAAGTCCCTCGTGGTAGATTAGCCTTGGAACCGAGAAAATACACGTCCACGAATACCGCGTCTGCCCCGTCGAATCCTCGCTCGGGCCGCGGCCGCACTCGTGGACCAGGCAGCAAATCCAGCGCGGCGCGATGCAAGTCTCGATCGATGACTTCTGGCAACTTCTGGCCGCGAGCGAGCTCGTTTCGTCTGCCCAGACCGAGGCGTGGCGGAACGACTTCTCCCAGCTCAAAGGCGCGAGCCAGCAGGCTAGCGCCCCGCTCGCCGCCGAGTGGCTCGTCGCCGAGCGAAAGCTCACCCGCTATCAGGCCGACATCCTGCTCTCCGGGCGTCCCGGGCCGTTCGTGTTCGGCCCGTTCACGGTCCTCGACCGCATCATGAAGGGACGACTCGAGCGTGTGTTTCGCGCCAGCTACGAAGGCAATCAGCAGGTCATGTTCCTGCCGCTGGTGGAATTGACGAATGATCCCGACGAGTACGGTCAGTATGGGGAACTGGCCACGCTTTGTGCGGCCGTGAAAAACCCGCACGTCACGCGCACCTACCGCGCCACGCGGCAGCGTGGCCAGGCTTTGGTCGTGTTCGAGTCACTCAGCGGCCAGACGCTGATCGAGGCCCTCGCCGGCAAACAGCTCCCGATTCCAACCGCGTGCCAGCTCGCCGTGCAGCTCGCGCTCGGACTGGTCGCCATTCACGAACAACAACTGACGCACGGCAGCATTGCGCCGCAAAACGTCTGGGTCACGCCCCAAGGTTCGCTGAAGCTCATGCAGTTCCCGCTCGTGGCCCCGGCCGCACGCGCCCGCTCGTTCGAGATGCCGCTCGCGGATTATGTCGCGCCCGAGTTGCTTGAGCGCGGCGCGCTTCCCAATGCCCTGACCGACATCTATTCGCTCGGCTGCCTGGTGTTTCAACTTCTCGCGGGCAGCCCTCCCTTTGCCGGCGGTGGGCCGCGCGAGAAGCTCGTCCGGCAGCGCGACGAGATTCCACAGCGTCTCGACGGGCTCATCCCCAAGCTGCCATACGACCTGGCCCAAATCGTCGACGACATGCTGCAGAAAGATCCGCTGCTGCGCTGCCAGACCGCTGGCGAAGCCGCGCACATCCTGGCCCGCTTCGCCACCGGCGGCAGGGCCGCGCCGCCGCCAGGAAGCGCAGGCCTGACGCCCGGCTACGGCGCCTGGCAGGCCACGGCCTGGGCCGAACCGCCCAAGCAACCGGGCGCAGTGGCTCCGACCTCCAAGCAGCCGCCCACCAAGACGCCCCCGGCCAGCGACTCCGCCCCGCCGACCACGCCGGCGATTGGCGAGACAACCAAACGTGCGGCCAGCCAGCCACGTCCTACTGCAAGGTCATCCAGCACGCCGGTGATCAAGGTCGAACCGACCACGCGTGCCGCAGCGCCGGCTCCTGCGATCGTCATCGAGGTGCCTGACGAAGCGACGGGAAACTTCAAGAATAGCGCGGGCGACATGCCGTTCGTCGTCACGGATACGGCCGGATCGACGGCCCGTTCGCCGCGCAGTTCGCCGCCTCCGCGCGGCGTCTGGTGGCTGGTCGGCGCAGCAGCCGCAGTCCTGTTCGTGCTGGCGATTGCCGTCGTCTGGTATCAAAACTCCGGCCAGCAGCCGACCACGACGCCATCGCCACCAGTGTCGATCAGCGAGAGCCCTGTAGATGCCGAGCCCGCGGAAGCAGCCGCGCCGCCCGTCGAAACGACCACTTCGAACCTCATCGAGGACGACGGCCGCACGCTGTGGGAGTCGCCCACGGATGGAGCGCCGCTCGAACTGCGCTATCTGCCCAGCGGCGCGCAAGTCATCTTGGCCTGGCGACCCTCCGACCTCTTGAATGGCCCTGAAGGTCCCAAGATCATCGCCGCGCTTGGGCCAGCGGCAGATTCATCGTTCGACCACTTGCACCGCACCTTGGGAGTTCCGCTCGCCGACGTCGAGCAGCTTGTCGTGGCCTTTGCCGCTGACGAATCGCTCGCCCCGCGCGCCTCGTATGTGGCAACTCTCGCCGGCGATGCAGATCAGGCCGCGCTCGTCAAAGCCTGGGGCGATCCCGCGCGCGTCGAACACGCCGGCAAGCAATACTTCGAGCGCGACGGAAAGGCGTTCTACTTGCCCGAGGGGGATGGTCGCACCGTGGTCGTCAGCACCACCGCCTGGATGCCGGAAATCCTCGATCTCGATGGCCCGCCGCTCCTGCGCAGCAGCCTCGAACAGCTGCTCGCCGCAAGCGATTCGCAGCGCTCGTTCACGCTCCTGGCCGTTCCGGGCTTCGTGTTCACCGATGGCAGTTCGCTGCTGGCCGGCCAGCTCGCCCCGCTGCTTGGGCCACTGCGAACCTTTCTTGGCCCCGACATCGAGGCCGTGTCGCTGAGCGCCAATCTTGATACCGATCTCTTCGTCGAGCTTCGCGCTCTCGCTCCGGTCGACCGCAAGCCGTCGATCGTGCTGGGCGAGTTGCGCACGCGCTGGGAAACGCTGCCCGAACAGTTGGAAAGCCACTTCGCAGCGGTACAGCCTCGGCCGCATGCCGCCGAAGTCCTCCAGCAGTTTCCGGCAATGCTTCGCGAAGCTCGCAACTACACGCGCAGCGGCCTCGATTCACGCCAGCTCGTGATGTCGGCCTACCTGCCTGGCGTGGCGGCCCACAACCTGCTGCTCGCGGCTGAGCTGGCACTCTCCGAACACGTTCCGCAATCAGCGTCGCTCGCCTCGGCCGCCGCGCCGACCAAGACGATCGCTGCCACCGAAGCCCTCGGCCGCAAGGTGACGCTCAGTTTTCCCCGCGAAACGCTGGAAGGAGCCCTCGGCATTCTGGCCCGCGAGATCGAGCTGCCGATCATCATTCAGGGCAACGACCTGCAGCTCGACGGTATCACGCGCAATCAATCGCTCAACAACTTCGAAGCCCGCCAGCAGCCGGCCGCCGAAGTCCTCGGCAAGCTGCTCATGCTGGCGAACCCAGACGGCAAGTTGGTCTACCAGGTGAAGGCCGACGCCGCCGGTCGTTCCACGATCTTCGTGACCACCCGCTCCGCGGTGAATCGCCGCGGCGAGCAGCCGGCCGAGGGCCCATAACTGGGCCCACTCGCCGAAAAAGGCGGCAAAATCGCTAGCATCCGCCGGTGGACACTGCCGCGGACACTATACTGGAGACTCACGAAAACACCCGTCGCAGCAGTTCGTCCGCACGCGCGTCAGGCACAACGCATCCGGCGCGGACCACCGCACTCCAATCCAAGAGCGGACCACACGCCCGTGGAACTCTTCGCCATCCACTGCACGACATGCAAGGCGCGGCTGATCGTCAAAGACGAATCGGTCATCGGGGACATTCTGTCCTGCCCCAAGTGTCACAGCATGGTGCAAGTCGTGCCGCCGCCGGGCTGGAGCTCGCCAAAAGTATCGCAGCAGCCCGCGCCCGCGGTGAAGCCTGCGCCCGCGCCGACGGCGAACAACGCACCCCCCGGCGTCGCCCCCACTGCAACCGCTGCCGCCGCAACAACTGCCGCGCGGATTGCTGAGCCGCCGGCGCTGCCGCCGCGCGTGTCTGCTCCGGCCACGGCAGCCGCGACCGCTACGAACGCTCAGCAAGTCGATGTCACAAGCCTGCCGAGCGGCGAACCGGCAGCCGAGATCGTTGCTGCCGCCAAGCCGCGCGATTGGACGCTCATCGCAGCAGGCATCGGTGGTGGCGTCCTGCTGGGAGCAATCGGCTGGCTGGTCATCTGGCTTGCGTCGCCAGAGGAAGTCACCGTGGCTGCGACACCCGCCGCAACCGCGCTCGTCGCTGCGCCGCCAGAAACACCAGCACCGGCCGCTGCGGTGCCGGTCCCCGCGAAAGAATCGTCCGCGCCGGTAGCTCCCGCCTCGGAAGCGCAGCCGACTGCCACCGACGTGGCAACTTCCGAAACGCCACCCGCGGCCATTCCGGTCGCAAACGTACCGACCAGCGTCGAACCCACGGAACCGTCCCCCGCGAATGCGGCGCTCGCCGAACAACCTCCCGCGCCGACGAATCCCCAGCCCGAGCTGAAGCTGGATCCGGTTGCGCCGCAGCCCGCCGCGCCGGCTGATGCTGAACTGGCCGCCGACTCGCTCGGCGAAGCGGCAACGGCAGACGAAGACTCGAGCGACGCGTCGCAGCCGGCTGCTGGTGAAAATCTTCCCGCGGTCGTTGACGCTTCGCCTGGCGAACCCGCCCCGCTGCCGGTCGCCGAGATCCAGCGCCGTCTGGGCGTAGGCATCTCGCGCGTCGATTTTAGCGGCGTGCCGCTGGGACATCTGGCCGCATTTCTCAGCGACGTCAGCGGCGCGCGTGTCGTGCTCGACGAAACCTCGCTCGCCAGGTCGGGCAAGGGCCGCAAGACGCCCGTCACCGTCAAGCTCAGTGGTGGTACGGCGTTTTCCATTCTCGAAGCCGCCGCCGAGCAAGCGGGCCTCGACTACAAGATCGAGCCCGGCCGCATCACGCTTTCGGCGCGCGGTCCGTAGCCGCTCACCGCGGCCGAAATCCAGCTTGTGCAACATCTCTCTCCGGCGTTTGCACATCGCTTGGGATTGGTCCCCTCGGTGCGATCGGATAAGTTGGGCCGTAACCATTCGCTCGCCCGTGTGTGGCTCGCGCCGGGCACAGCTTCTCACTTCGACTTCTCGCGGCGCTGGCCTGTCAAGGGCCAAGAACGGATTTCTTCGCGATGCACAACATCGACTTGATTCTTACGCTCACGACCGGCCTGGCCATTGCGCTGGTGCTCGGCTACATCACCCAACGCCTCGGGCTTTCGCCAATCGTGGGCTACCTGCTCGCGGGGCTCGTCGTCAGTCCGCAAACGCCTGGTCTCGTTGCCAATCAGGGGATTGCCGAACAGCTCGCCGAAGTCGGCGTGATCCTGCTGATGTTCGGCGTCGGCCTCGAGTTTCACCTGAACGAACTGCTGGCCGTGCGCAAAGTGGCAATTCCCGGCGCGGCCGTGCAGTGCACCGTGGCCACGCTGCTCGGCGTGCTGGCCGCACATTACTTCTTCGACTGGAGCTGGTCGGCCGGCCTGATCTTCGGCCTCGCCATCTCCGTGGCCAGCACCGTCGTGCTCTTGCGCGTATTGACCGACAACCGCGATCTGCACACGCCCACGGGGCACATCGCCGTGGGCTGGCTGGTGGTCGAGGATTTGTTCACGGTCCTGGTGCTCGTGCTCTTGCCGGCAATGTTCGGCGGCGGCCCGGAAGCCAGCGGTCCGCTCTGGCTCGCCCTGATTGTCGCCCTGGTGAAGGTCTCCGCACTTATTGCCGCGGTGTTCGTGATCGGCGGGCGCGTCGTGCCGTGGCTGCTGCATCGCGTCGCGCTCACCCAATCGCGCGAACTGTTCACGCTCACCGTGCTGGTCGTGGCCCTGGGCATCGCGGTGGGTTCGGCCACCGTGTTCGGTGTCTCGATGGCCCTGGGTGCCTTCCTCGCCGGCATGATCGTGGGTCGCAGCGACTTCAGCTTACGGGCCGCGACCGAGGCACTCCCCATGCGCGACGCTTTTGCCGTGCTGTTCTTCGTTTCCGTCGGCATGCTGCTTAACCCCAAAACCGTTTTCGACTCACCGGGCCTGATCGCGATCACGATGGCCATCATCCTCATCGGAAAACCGCTGGCGGCCTGGCTCATCGTCGTCCTGATGGGATATCCGTTCAAGGCAGCTCTCGGCGTCGCGGTGGCACTCTCGCAAATTGGAGAATTCTCGTTCATCGTGGCCACCGTCGGCCGCGATCTGGAACTCCTGCCGCCCGAGGGCACCCAGGCCCTCGTAGCCGCGGCGATCCTTTCGATCTCGCTCAACCCTCTGCTCTATCGCGCCGTCGATCCAATCTCGTTCTGGGTCCTGCAGAACGAACGGCTGCGCGAGTGGTTCAAGCCGCGCCGCCGGCTGGCCGACAAACAGGAGGAAGACGACGAGCCATCGCCCTATCGCACGGTCATCGTGGGCTATGGCCCAATCGGCCGGACGCTGGTCCGCCTGCTGCGTGAGAACGAGGTCGAACCCAGCATTATCGATCTGAACTTCGAGGCCGTGCAAACTGCCAAAAGCCAGGGTATCCCAGCCATCTATGGCGACGCGATGCAGCCCGACATCCTGCGTCAGGCCGAGACACACCTGGCCGGCACGCTGATCCTGAGCTCTTCGAACATGCACGGCATCGCCGAGGTTACGAAGCTGGCCCGCCGGATGAATCCCAAAATTCGCGTGCTCGCGCGTGTGGGTTACGTGAGCGAGATGCGCACCGTGAAGCGAGCCGGGGCCGACATGGTCTTTTCCGGCGAGGGTGAGGTGGCCCTCGCGCTCACGGCCGCCGTGCTGCAGGAACTTGGCGCCAGCGGCGAGCAAATCGACCGTGAGCGCGAGCGTGTCCGCAAGGAGCTCACCGAAATGCAAACCCCCAGCGAAACGGCGACCGCGAGTTGAGTTATCGCAAAGCGGTTGTCATTGCTGACCTTGGACTGCTCAGAGGTTCCCGGCCAGGACGCTCACATTGATCTTGAAGCAGGCGGCCAGCTTTCGCATCATTTGCCAAAAGGGCCGCGTGCTTTCCCGCTTGAAAGCACGCGGCCCTGAGGACTATTCACACATTCACAAAACCCGCGACTACATCTTCTGCCCCAGCGCCCCGGCCACCTTGCGACACATCTCCATCGTCGCCGCGAACTGCTCGAAGTTCAGCGACTGGTAACCGTCGGACATCGCCCGTTCCGGATCGGGATGCACTTCCAGGATCAGACCGTCCGCGCCGGCCGCCACGCTCGCCGCGGCCATCTGCGGCACCAGGTAGGTGTGGCCCGTGCCGTGGCTCGGATCGACCACCACCGGCAGGTGCGTCTTCCCGTGCAAGTAAACCACCGTCGCCAGCGGGAGCGTGAACCGGGTGTGCGATTCGAACGTGCGAATCCCGCGCTCGCAGAGCATCACGTTCGGGTTGCCACCGTTGAGGATGTATTCGGCCGCGAGCAGCAGCTCGTCGATCGTGGCACTGGGACCTCGCTTCAGCAGCACGGCGCGGTCCGTGGCGCCCACCGCTTCCAGCAGCCGGTAGTTCTGCATGTTTCGGGCGCCGATCTGCAGCACGTCGGCGTACTTCGCCACCAGCGGCACGTCTTCGCTCGCCACGACTTCGGTCACCACGGCCAGGCCCGTCGCTTCGCGCGCATTCGCGAGCATCTTCAGCCCATCTTCCTTCAGTCCCTGGAAGCTGTAGGGACTCGTGCGCGGCTTGAACGCTCCGCCGCGCAGCGCCGTGGCGCCCGCTTTCTTCACTGCGTGAGCGCATTGCATAATCTGCTCTTCACTTTCGACCGAACACGGACCGGCGATCACGCCGATCGTTCCCGCTCCAACCGTCAGGCTGCCGGCCTTGATCTGGGTTGGCTCGGGCTTCAGTTCGAGGCTGGCCCGTTTGTACGGCGCCAGGATCGGCATCACCTCGGCCACGCCGGGGCCGCTCTCGAGCGATTCCTTGTGCGTCTTGCGATCGTCGCCGACCGCGGCGATCACGGTCCGTTCGGTGCCGACAATCACATGCGCCTTGAGGCCCAGCGCTTCAATTCGCTTGACCATATGGTCGACATCCCCGGGCGTCGCTTCTTTCTTCATCACCACGATCACGATACGTCTCCAGTCACAAGTAAAAGGTTGATTGGCAGCGTTGTCTGCTACTACTCGAACAAACTGCCTGCAGAAGCGATCCCATCTGCGAACCGTCGCGACTCATCCCAAGGCAACAAAAAAAGCCCCGAGACTTCGGCTGAGTCTCGGGGCCTTTGTTCGTCGCTTCCTCAGGATGGAATCTTACGTTCCTCCTCCGGCCCCGCGACTCAGCGGGCTAAAAAAGAACCAATAATACGCGCGGAGGAAGTTGTTCATGTCCGTATTCTGGCTTTCGGCCCGGGGGTTTTCAACCCGCAGCCGGAACCCTGCCACACCGACCGCCGGCCGAGTTCCCTTAAGATACTCAAAAGTCGATTTGGTATAGTAGTGTTGGTCATCCGGTACTGCCAGGTGCACAACAACAAATCGCCCCATTGTCATGAAGAAAGCAGACTTCTCGGCCGCTGCTCCCGGAACACTGGTGCCCATCCACGGCTCAGCCAGCCAGTGGGCTTTCATCCCGGATGATCTGCCACCTGAGTTGCGTGTTACCGCCGAGATCCAGGCACTCAACGAATCGGCGCTTCTCGCGCTGGGCGGACTCGACGCCCTGATTCCCTCGTTGCCCAATCCACAGCTCGTAACGAATCCTTTTCTGCGCAGGGAAGCGGTGTTGTCGAGCAAGATCGAGGGAACCTTCACGACGCTGGAGCAGCTGTACTTGTTTGAAATCGAAGACAGCCCTGCGGATACCGCTGCTTCGAGAGACGCCCGCGAGGTGCACGACTACCTTCAAGCCGCCCGGTTTGCCTTCGCCCGGCTAGACGAGTTGCCCATTTGCAGCCGTCTGCTGAAAAGCACACATGAACGATTGATGGCTCATTCTCACGGCAAATGGCCTGGCGAGTTTCGCCCCGAGATTGCCTATATCGGCAGCCGCGACCTTGCCTCCGCGCGTTACGTAGCGCCGCCGAGCGACAAGTTGATTCCGCTGATGAATCGCCTCGAGCACTACATTAACTCCGAGCGATCGGAGCTGCCAAGGCTCGTGCAGATCGCCATGATCCACTACCAGTTCGAGGCGATTCACCCGTTCGGCGACGGCAACGGCAGAATGGGGCGGCTCTTGATTTCACTACTGCTGCGGGCATACGGCATCCTGCGCGAACCGTTGCTCTATCTCAGTGCATACTTTGAACGCAACCGAGACGAATATGTCCGACGCCTCTGGGAGATTAGCTGCCATGGCGATTGGGACATGTGGACGAACTTCTTCTTGCAAGGTGTTATCTCGGAAGCGCACGACGCTTGTCGCCGCACACGGGAACTTATCACTTTGCGTGAAGATTACCGCAAGCAATTCATGACAACCCGTGGTCAATTGCTCCGGCTCGTCGAACAGCTCTTCGACTTTCCCGTCATTTCAGTCCCCGCTGCACAGAAGGCTCTGGAACTGAGCACATATCGCGGTGCCCGGCAGTTGATCGGCAAACTCGAAGATGCCGGCTTGTTGACGGAAGTAGGAGAGCGCAAACGCAACAAGCTATTCGTGGCCAGGCCCATCTTTGAGTTGCTGGGCTGAGGCTCGCCCGACGTTACCGGCTGGCATACGGCTGCGGTTTTTCCGCCACTTCCGCCGCCGGACCGCCGCCCGTTTTAGCCACCAATTCGCGATAAGTTCGCACGCTGGCGATCGCCCGGCTGGGCTCGCCGCTGGCGGCCGCTGGCCGCAAATACGCCACCAGCCGCCCCTTACTTCGCACCTGCTGGGCCAGGGCGTTCAGTTCGGCCTGCGAGTTCCACGGCTTTTGCACCTTCCGGCCATCCATCGTCACCGTGACATACGCGGCGGCATTCTCCGGCGGCAGATTCTTCTCATAGAAGCCCTGCTTCGAGAGCACCCCGAACAGGCGATCCGCCTCGGCGGCCGGCACGTCCAGCGCCCAGGATTCGTGAATCTCCTCGTGATGCCCGATCCGCGGCGGCTTCTCGCGCACCTTCAATAGATCCCAGCCCGAGCGCGCCTCCGATGCCGACTCGTCGCTGTCGATCGAGAACGTCACCCGGGCGAAGCCTTCGCGTCCGGCCGGGTGCGGCTTTTCGACCGTCAGCGTGCCGATCGAGCGCCCCGCGAGCGGGCTGCTGGCAATCTGTTCGTAATTCACCTGCCGGCCGTCGATCGTAAGCACCTCCAGCGGCTGGCCGAGCTTGCCCGCGTCGAGGCGATATTCGAGCTTCGCCTGGTTATAGAACCCCGCCGAGACGTCGCGCGTCACCGGCGCCCACGGCAGCTCCGGCAGCGAAGCGCAAGAAGTTAACAGCAGAACGGGCAGAAGCGCCGCGCAGTGCCACCCGACATTCGCTGCGAAGGACGATCTGACTTGCGTCGTGTTCATCCTTCGGCCTTCATCCTTGATCACAGATAATCGTCGCGGATCGGATTAAACACGTCGAGCGCCCGCACCGTGCCGTCGACCGCCACCACCTTGTGCACGACGCCGCCGGGGATCCGCCACATCTCGCCGGCCCGCACGCGCCGCGTCTGGTCGCCGATCGTGAAGTCGGCCACCCCTTCGAGCATCAATCCCATCTGCTCGTGCGGATGGCTGTGCTGCTCAACCACCGCTCCCGGTTCCATCTCCACGAGTGACAGCATCATCTGCTGGCAGGCCGTGGTATAGATGTGCACGCCCGGAAAGATCTCGTGGTGCGAGCAATCTTTCTTATCGACGAAGTAGCTGAACATCTTGAAAATCTCGCCTAACCGGCAGGGTCAAACACGAATTGGGGTCGCGCAGCACGTCGCGCTGACACCGGCCGCCGGCTCACTGCGGCGGATTCTTCTTCTCGATCGCCTCGGCAACGCCCGGCACCTGATCGGCCCCCTCGGGAATCGTGATGGAAGACTCCTCGAACGCATCCTCCACCGGCTCATAGCGTCCGCCAAGCTGCTCGGCCAGGAACGCCTCGGCCACGGCATAGAACGCCAGGTTGTTCACCGGGCGCGCAAAGCCGTGTCCTTCGTCCGGAAACAACACGTACGTCATTGGAATCTTCTTCTCTTTCATCGCGGCCACGATCTGATCTGCTTCCGACTGCTTCACGCGCGGATCGTTCGCGCCTTGCGCGATCAGTAGCGGCTTGTTGATCTTCTCCACGTAGTTCAGCGGCGAGCGTTCACCCAGCAACTTCTTGCCCTCATCGCTCGTGGGATCGCCGACGCGGTCTTTGAACATCTGGATCATGGGCGCCCAATAGGGCGGAATCGTGCTGAGCAGCGTGAAGATGTTCGACGGACCGACGATATCCACGCCGCAGGCAAACTTCTCGGGTGTGAAAGTCAGCCCAACCAGCGTGGCATAGCCGCCGTAGCTGCCACCCATGATCGCCACTCGCGCCGGATCGGCGATCTTCTCGTTCACGGCCCAGTCGACCGCGTCGATCAGGTCGTCGTGCATCTTGCCGGCCCACTCCTTGTTGCCCGCGTTCGTGAACTCCTTGCCGAGGCCCGTCGAGCCGCGATAGTTCACGCTCAGCACGGCATAGCCGCGATTCGCCAGCAGCTGATGCTCGGTGTCGTATCCCCAACTGTCGCGCGCCCAGGGCCCGCCATGCACCAGCAGCACCAGCGGCAGCGGTTCGTTCGGCCGGCCATCGCCGTCGGGATCCGAGGCGACCGGCAACGTCAGATAGCTCACCAGTTCCAAGCCGTCGCGGGCCTTGATCACCTGCGGATGCATTTTCGCCAGCGGCTGACCTTCGAGCGACTTACGATTGGTGAACAGGAACTCCGCCTTCTTATTCGGCCGATCGTACAGGTAGTAGCGCACCGGGCCGTCGTCCATGATGTAGCCCACGATCCACTTGGAATCGTCCTGCGTCCGGCTGGCGATCTGCAACTCGCCATCGGCCACGCTCTTCAGATAGTCGATGTCTCCTTGAATCGCCGGATCGAGCACCTGCCACTCGGGCCGCGTGTAATCGAAGCTCACCGCCTGAATGTTCTTCTCGGTGGGGTGCGACACGACGCCGCTCAGGTCGGCCTTGTCGCTCGAGGCCAGCACTTTCTGAGCGCCATCCGCCAGGTCGATCTCGACCAGCGCGCTGGTGTTTCGCGCGCGGCTGTCGGTCAGATACAGCTTCTGCCCGGTCTTGTCGAACCCGGCGATCGACGTCGTCAACGTGTCGTCCGCGCCCACGTTGATGTAATCCTTCCGGCCCCCTTCGCCATCTGGCTCCAGGTACTGCAAGCTTCCGTCGGGCATCATCTTCGAGGCGAACCGCACCTTGAAGTCATCGTCCACCACGTAGCCGGCAAACTCCGTGTTCTTCTCCAGCAGTTCCTTGTCGCCCGTCGCAATGTTGATCTTGTACAGGTCGTGAAACTGCGGATCGCGGTCGTTGATGCCCACGATGATTTCGCTGGGGAACTTCTCGCTCACGCCGTCGATCTGCGCGGCCACGCCCTTGATCGGCGTCAGGTCCTTTGTCTCGCCGCTCTCCAGGTCGACGCTGTAGACGTGCCAATCCTCGTCACCTTTCGAGTCCTGGATGTACAGGATGTGCTTGTTGTCGTGCGCCCAGAAGTACGAGCGAATGCCGCGCTGGGTGTCATTGGTGACGGGTTTGGCCTCGTCCGGCTTGTCGACCGGACCGACGAACACGTTCAGCACGCCATCCTTCGGCGCCAGGTAACTCAGCTTCGTGCCGTCGTGGCTGAGCCGGGCCGAGGCTTTGTCCGGATTGCCAAACAGCACGAGCCGCGGAATCAACGGCGTGCCGTCCGCCGCCGAGGGCTTCGCCGCCGGCTTCGCGGCTTCAAGTGCTGGCAACGCTGCTTGCGCCTCGGCCGGCTTCTCTTCGGCCGGCTTTTCTTCGGCCGACGGCTCGATGTCCACCGGACCAGGAATGTCGAGTTGTGGCTCGCTCGCCGGTTCGGCGACGGCAGCCGGCGCCGCCTCGGTTGCAGCAACAGGTTCTGTCGCAGCAGGCTCCGTCGTGTTTGCCGCTTCCGCCGGCGGAATCTCTTCCGGTTCGGGCTTCTTCGCCTTCGTGGCACAGCCCACGATCGCCGTCAGTACACAGACCGCCGCTAGTCGCCGAAGTTGCTCGCGGCTCATGGAAGTTCGTGTCCTTTCGAAAAAGCGATCGGGGCCATCTGGTTCCGAACCGTCGGGTTTCGCCCGTGGCCTAAAGCTTATCGCTCACCTGCCAAGTAGCCAAGTTTAGCAGCCGCTAAGTTTAGCGGCTCCCCACCACCCGGGTTACACTATTGGTTCCCCTGGCAAATGGTTCTCTCGCGGCACTGGTTTTGTGACCGACTCGCAATCACCACCGCGCTCGGATCAAGCGACGTACCAGCCGCTGGTCGTCGTGCTGCTGGCGGTCTGCGCCGGCATCGCGCTGGATCGCTGGCTGGCGATCTGGCTCTCGGTGTGGACGATCTCTGCCGTCGTGGCGTGGCTCGCGTGGTGGCAACTTTGGCGACGCGGTCGCTTGCGCGTGTCCGCGCTCTTGCTGCTCGCAAGCGCCGCGGCTACCGCCGGCGCCTGGCATCACTGCCGCTGGTCGCTGTTCGCGGCCGACGAAGCCAGCGTCTTCGCGCCGGCCGCTCCCGGTCCGGTTGCCGTCGAGATCCGCGCCCTCGATGGTTCGCGGCGCATTCCCGCTCCGCCCCCCGATCCCTTGCGCACGATCGCGCAGCGCGAGCGCACCCGAATCGAAGTCGAGGTGCTCGCCGTGCGACATCGTGAGGTGTGGCAGCCCGCCTCGGGCCGCGCCACGCTGCTCATCGACGGCAACGTGCTCGACGTGAACGCCGGCGACGCCCTGCGGGCGTTCGCCCAGTGGTCGCGCGCCAGCGAGCCGTCCAATCCCGGCGAGTTCGATTTCTCCGCACTCGCCCGTTCGCGCCGTGAACTCGTCACGCTGTTCTGCGAGTTTCCCGAATGCCTCACGAGCGACAACGCCGGCTGGGTCTGGCCGCGTTTCGTCAATCCCTCCCGACTCGTGGATTGGCTTCGCACGCGCGGCGAATCGCTGCTGTGGCAAAACCTCAGTCCGAATACTTCCGGCCTCGCGTCGGCCATGTTTCTCGGCGCTCGCAACGAACTCGATCCCGATCTGGCCCAGGCCTTCGTCGAAACAGGCACGATCCACCTGCTCGTCGTCTCCGGCCTGAACGTGGGCATCCTGGCTGGGTTCCTGCTGCTCGCGCTGCAGGTGCTGCTCGTGCCGCGCGGCTCGGCGCTCGCCATCGTAATGACCGCCTGCCTGCTGTACGCCGCCACGACCGACGGCGAACCGCCCGTTGTCCGGGCTACCGTGATGGTGCTGGTCGGTTGCCTGGCGATGTTCCTCTCGCGCCGCCCGCTGCATTACAACACGCTTGCCGCGGCGGGCCTGGTGGTGCTCGCGATCAACCCGGCCGAACTCTTCTCCGCCGGCACGCAGCTTTCGTTTCTCGCCGTGGGCGTGCTCGTGTTCGTCAGCGAATCGCGGCTCGGCAAACGCGAAATCGATCCGCTCCAGCGGCTGATCGCCCGCACGCGTCCCTTGCCTGAGCGCATCGCACGGCGGCTCGGCCGCAACTTCTGGAAAGCCACGATTGCCACGACACTCATCTGGCTCGTCGTCGCGCCGCTGGTGATGGCCCGGTTTCACCTGGTGTCGCCCGTGGCCGTGCTGCTCGGCCCGCTGCTGGCACTGCCTGTCACCATCGCGATGGCCTGCGGCTTCGGCATTTTTCTCACCGGTTGGCTGCTGCCGCCCATTGGAGCGATGCTGGGCAAGCTCTGCGAAGCAATGCTGATGATGATGCAGCTTAGCGTCGAGCACGCCCGCGACCTGCCGCTCAGCCATCAGTGGGTTGCCGGTCCGGCCGAGTGGTGGCTCGCCGGATTCTACGGTCTGCTGATCGCCGCGGCGCTCGTCCCTCGCTGGCGTCCCTCACGCCGCTGGGCGATTGGTCTCGTGGCCGGCTGGATCGCGATTGGTTTCGGCATCTCGCTAATTCCTGCCAGCGACCGCGACCAGCTCCGCTGCACGTTTCTCTCGGTCGGTCACGGCTCGGCCGTGGTCGTCGAACTTACCGGCGGCCAGACGCTGCTTTACGACTGCGGCCGGCTTGGGTCGCCCACGTCCGCCTCGCGGATCGTGTCAAGCTACCTGTGGTCGCGTGGGATCACGCATCTCGACGCGATCGTCGTCTCGCATGCGGACGCCGATCACTACAACGCCCTGCCGGCCATCCTCCAGCAGCACTCCGTCGGCATCATCTACGTCTCGCCCGTCATGTTTAACGATCCATCGAGCCGCGCGCTCGCCGCCGTGCGCACTTCGATCGACGAGCACGCCGTGCCGCTCAGGGAAGTCTGGGCCGGCGACCGCCTGCGGGCTGACGACGATGTGAGCATCGAAGTGATGCACCCGCCGCGGTTGGGCGTCATCGGCAGCGACAACGCCAACAGCATCGTGCTCGCCATTGAATATCAGGGACGCCGCATCCTGCTTACCGGCGACGTCGAACCGCCGGGCCTGGAATCGCTCTATGCCGAGCTCCCCTACGATTGCGACGTCTCGATGGCTCCGCACCACGGCAGCATGGCCAGCGATCCGCCGGGTTTTCTGGCCTGGTCAACGCCCGAGTGGACCGTGATCAGTGGCGGCCATTCCGATCGCGTGCCCGCGGTGCGTGCAGCCTTCGCGGCCGAGGGAAGCGAAGTTCTGCACACGGCCGAAGTCGGTGCCGTAACCGTCGGAATCGCAGCCGGCGAAGTGTCGGTCCAGGGTTTTCGCCCCGGCGAGTGAGCCTGTTTTTTCCGGCAATCAGATGCTTCGCGATTGCTGGCAGCCCCGGCTGGGGGCGAAGGGTAGTGCCTCATGCAGTACAATCGGGTGAAAGTTCCCGACAACGATTGGGGGATCGCAACATGTCGGCAGACCTAGATCCACACGACGAGCCAATCGAGCTTCCGGAATGGGTTAAGGAAATGGTTGCACGGCGCACTCAGGAGTTGCGAGATGATCCGAGCCTCGGTCTGAGCCACGAAGAAGTTTGGCGGAGCCTCCGTGCTCGCTATGGCGACTTCGACAACCCTGAATCACATTCGTAATCATCACCCCAGGACACCACGCACTGCAATGCGAGCCATCGACGCGACCCGCCTGTATTTCGACCGCGCCGCCGATCATATGGACATGTCCGAGAGCATGCGCGAGCTGCTGCTTACCGCCAAGCGCGAGGTCTCGGTGCAAATCGCCGTCGAGCTCGATAGCGGCGACTTTGCCACGTATATCGGCTATCGCGTCCAGCACGACGACGCCCGCGGTCCGATGAAGGGGGGCCTGCGGTTTCATCCCGAGGTCGACATTAGCGAAGTCCGCTCGCTCGCCGCGCTGATGACCTGGAAGACGGCCGTCGTCGATCTGCCGTTTGGCGGCGCCAAAGGGGGCATCGCCATCGACCCCGCGAAGTTCAGCCCCCGCGAACTCGAACGGATCACGCGCAAGTTCATCGACGGCATTCACGAAATGATCGGCCCCGACGTCGACATTCCGGCTCCCGACATGGGCAGCAACTCCGACGTCATGGCCTGGATCATGAACCAGTACCAGAAATATCACGGCTTCAATCCCGGCGTCGTGACCGGCAAGCCCGTCGAACTCTACGGCATTCCCGGCCGCGAGGAAGCCACCGGCCGCGGCGTCGGCATCCTGGCCTATAAGATGACCAGCCGCCTCGGCCGCAAACCACAGCAGACGCGCATCGCCTTGCAAGGCTTCGGCAACGTCGGTTCGCACGCCGCAAAGTTTCTGCACGAGTCGGAGTTCAAAGTCGTCGCGATCAGCGATGTTTCGGGCGGATACTATCGCCCCGAAGGTCTCAACATCCCGCAGGCCCTGCAGCATGCCCGCGAGCACAAAAGCCTGAAGGGCTACAAAGAGGCCGAGCGGATCTCAAACGAGGAGCTGCTGGAACTCGACGTGGAACTGCTGATTCCCGCGGCCTTGGGCGGCGTGATCACGTCGGCCAATGCTCCAAAGGTAAAGGCGCCCCTGATCATCGAAGCGGCCAACCAACCCGTCTGGCCCGACGCCGACGCTGTGTTCGACGAGCGCGGCACGATCGTCCTGCCGGACATCCTGGCCAATGCCGGCGGTGTCACGGTCAGCTACTTCGAATGGGTCCAGAACCGGCAGCACTATTCCTGGGGCATCAATCGCGTGCGTCAGGAACTCGACAGCGTGATGTCGACCGCCTTCGAGCGAGTCTGGTCGCTCTCGCAAGAACGCAAGGTGAGCCTCCGCACGGCCGCCTACATGCTCGGCATCGGCCGCGTCAGCCGGGCCACGGTCCTCGGCGGAATTACGTGATTGCGAGACGCGTCGATATACGCAGTGCATTCATCCAAGCCCAGGGAATGCTTTCCCTGGGTCTCGCGAACAAGTGAGGGTTCCTAAAGCGCTTAGTAATGCACATCCGCGCCGGCAGTGACCTTCACACCCGGCGCCGCGGCCGCCACTTCGCCCAGAATCTCGCACGCTCGCGCGGTATCTGCCTCGTCGACATCCAGATGCGTCACGGCCCGCACTTGTTGCGCTCCGATCGCCAGCATCAGCAGACCCGCCGCCTTGAGCTTCTCGCAGAACTCGGCCGCGGTTCCCAGCTTCGGCTCGACGTGGAAGATCACCAGGTTCGTATCGACCGCCTCGCCGATTAACTTCAGCCCCGGAATGCTACCGACCGCATCGCCCAACTTCTGAGCGTTCGCATGATCTTCGGCCAGCCGCTCGATGTGATGGTCGAGCGCGTACAGCGCCCCGGCCGCGATGATGCCGGCCTGACGCATGCCGCCGCCGAATAGCTTCCGCACCCGGCGCGCCTTCTTGATGTGCTCCTTCGAACCGGCGAGCGCCGAACCCACCGGCGCGCCGAGCCCCTTGCTGAAGCACACGCTCACCGTGTCAAAATGCTGGGCCCAGTCGCGTGCGCTGATGCCGCTCGCCACCACGGCGTTGAACAGCCGCGCACCATCGAGATGCGTTCGCAAGCCGTTGGCATGCGCCCAATCGCAGATCGACTCCACCACGTCGTACGGCTGAATCTTTCCCGCGCCACGATTGTGCGTATTCTCCAGGCACACCAGCCGCGTCCGGCAAAGGTGCTCGTTGTCGGCCCGGATCAGCCCCGTAAGCTGCTCAAGCTGCAGCACGCCGCACACGCCGTCGACGGTCCGCGTGGCCAGCCCGCTGAGCTGCGCATAGGCCCCCTGCTCGTAGTTGTAGATGTGGCAGCCGCTCTCGCAGATGAACTCGTCTCCCGGATCGCAGTGCACGCGCACCCCGATCTGGTTCGACATCGAGCCCGAGGGGACGAACACCGCCGCCTCTTTGCCCAACAGGTCCGCCACCCGCTCTTGCAGGGCGTGCACCGAGGGATCTTCGTCAAAAACATCGTCCCCCACGGCGGCTTCGGCCATCGCTTTGCGCATGCCAGGCGTGGGCCGGGTGACCGTATCGCTGCGAAAATCGAGCACTCGCTTCGGCATGTCCATTCACTCCGCGGTTGGCGGTAAAGGTGGGCTTTTCCTCGTGCAGGCGGCGGGCGAGAATAGCGTCTGGCTGGGCCGCCGGCAGCGACTGCGTCATCCTACCCCTCGGGTACGCCAGTGACCAGATGCGGCCGGTTGCCCGCGACAAACCGGCCGTCCCGTGAACCTGCCATGCCTGGCTGCCGTCTGACTGCTATTCCCCGCTGCGTTTGGAAACTATGCCCGAAAGCCCACTGAAAATACAGCGCATCGACAGCCGCTCGGCCGATGCCCGTGCCGCTCTGCTGCGATTGCGCGAGGCGCTCAGCCCGCGCGGCAACATCGTCAGCGAGGCCGGCCGCCAGCGCACCCGCGAAGTCTTTGGCGAAGAGCTCACGCCGCAGCAAGTCGTGGAGCGGATCTGCCGCGACGTTCGCGACCAGGGTCTCGCGGCCGTGCTCGACTATTCCCAACGCATCGATAAGGCCGAACTTACTCCCGGCACGATTCGCGTCGAACAAGACAAACTGGCCTGGGCTCATGCCAAAGCCGATCCCAAGCTGCTCACCGCGATCCGCCGCATTCGCGAACACATCCTCGAGTTCCAAACCGCTCTCGTGCCCAGCGACGTGCGCATCGAGCGCCCGCACGGCAGCTATCTCGAGCAGCGTTTCCGCCCGCTCGCCCGTGTGGGCATTTGCGTTCCCGGCGGTGCCGCCGCGTATCCATCAACTGTGCTTATGACGGCCGTGCCGGCTCAGGCGGCCGGCGTCAAAGAGCTTGCGATCATCGCACCACCCACACCGTTCGGTGCCTACAACGACGATCTGCTCGCCACCTGCCACGAGATTGGTGTCAGCGAAGTCTATCGCCTGGGCGGAGCGCAAGGCATCGCGGCCCTGGCCTACGGCGTCGAAGGCCTCGCGCGCGTCGATAAGATCGTCGGCCCCGGCAACATGTTCGTTGCCCTGGCCAAAAAAACCGTCTATGGCGAAGTCGACATCGACTCGATCGCCGGTCCCAGCGAAGTCGTCGTGATTGCGGACGACACCACGCGTCCCGACTTCACCGCCGCCGATCTGATCGCCCAGGCCGAACACGCGCCGGGCGCGAGCATCCTGATCACCTGGAGCGCGAAGCTGCTCGAAGCGACCGCGGCCGAACTCGCCAAGCAAACGGCCCACCTCTCGCGCGGCGACCTGGCCCGGCAAAGCCTCGAACAGTTCGGCGCACTCGTGCTCGTGCGCGATCAGGCCGAAGCGATCGCGCTCGCCAACGAGATCGCTTCCGAACACTTGCACATCGCCGTCGATCAGCCCGCAGCCATCCTGGCTGGCATTCGCGATGCAGGCGCCGTGTTCGTCGGCAACTACACACCGGTCGCCGTGGGCGATTACGCTGCTGGCCCTTCGCACGTGCTGCCGACCGGCGGAACGGCGCGCTTCGCCAGCGGACTTTCGGCCCGCGATTTTCTGCGCAGCCACAGCGTCATTCACTGCACGCGCGAAGGACTCGCCGCGCTCGCCGACGATGTCCGCACGCTGGCCGATAAAGAAGGACTCACGGCGCACCGCGCGAGCGTCGACGTCCGGCTTACATGACTTTCCACGAACAGAGCGGACCGCATATTAGCCCGCAGCGCTAGCCAGGGTACCCTGCCGAGCGACTTCAGCTACAGCGACTCACTCACCCCCCGGCAAAGCCGGGGGCTACCCGGAAACGACAAACTCGAAACGACACCGCACATGTCCTACTTCCGTCCTGAAATCGAGCAGATGGCCGGCTACGTGCCGGGCGAGCAGCCGCAAGGCGGCAAGTTCATCAAGCTCAACACCAACGAGAATCCCTACCCCGCCTCGGCCGCGGTCGGTCGCGCCATCACCGCCAGCATCGAGCGCGGGCTCGCCAAATACCCCGATCCCCTGGCCACCGGCTTCCGTCGCCGCGCCGGCGAAGTGCTTGGCGTCGATCCCGACTGGATCCTCTGCGGCAACGGCAGCGACGACATCCTGACGATCGTCACCCGCGCGCTCGTCGGCGCGGGAGAGTGTCTGCGGCTCCCCTACCCCAGCTACATCCTCTATCGCACGCTGGCCCAACTGCAGGGCGCGCGCAGCGAAGATATCCGCTTCCAGGCCGACTGGACGCTCGGCGATGACTTCACCCAGGTGAGCAGCGACACGAAGCTCGTCTTCCTGCCGACCCCGAACAGCCCCTCGGGCACGGTCCTTCCGCCCGAGCGGATTCTGGAAATCGCCGAGCGGCTCCCCTGCCCGCTGCTGGTCGACGAAGCCTACGCCGACTTCGCCAACGTGAACTGCCTGTCGCTGGTGGCCAAGAGCGACAAGATCATGGTCTCGCGCACACTGAGCAAGTCATACGCGCTCGCCGGACTGCGGTTCGGCTTCCTCGTGGCTCAGCCACACCTGATCGAGCAGTTCGCCAAGGTGAAGGACTCGTACAACGTCGACGCGCTGAGCATTGCCGGCGCGACCGCCGCGATCGACGATCAAGCCTGGCTCCGCGAGAACGTCGCCAAGGTTCGCAAGACTCGCGACAAACTAACCGCCGGCATGCGGGCCCTGGGCTTTGCGAGCGTCGATTCCGAGGCCAATTTCGTCTGGAACCCGCACCCCGAAATTCCGCTCAAACCGCTTTACGAGCACCTCAAAGCCGCGCAAATCCTGGTGCGATACATGGATTATCCGGGCTGGGGGGACGGCCTGCGGATTTCCGTCGGCACAGACGATCAAATCGACGCCTGCCTGGCCGTGCTCAAATCCAAGATGTGAAAGAATTGGGAATGGAGGGTACGACTTCCTAAAAGCCCAGGGAATGCTTTCCCTGGGTTCGCCCCGCCGCACGATGCAACAACCCAGGGAAAGCATTCCCTGGGCTTGCCAATTAACCACTGAGCACTAACGACTCCGCGCCCATGTCCCGCTCCGCTTCCATCCAGCGCAAGACTGCCGAAACCGACATCCAGCTCGAGCTCAACCTCGACGGCTCCGGTTCGTCGACCATCGACACCGGCGTCGGCTTTCTCGATCACATGCTCACGCTGTTTGCCAAGCACGGCGTGTTCGATCTCACAGTGAAGGCAGTGGGCGATTTGCACATCGACCAGCACCACACGGTCGAAGACACCGGCATCTGCCTAGGCCAGGCCGTGAGGCAGGCGCTCGGCGACAAGCAAGGCATCCGCCGCTACGGGCACTTCACGCTGCCGATGGACGAAACGCTGGTCACCTCGGCCGTCGATCTCAGCGGCCGGGCGTACCTCGTCGATCGCGTGGAATTCCCCACCAGCAAGATCGGCGAGTTCGACACCCAGCTCGTCGAGGAGTTCTGGCAAGCCTTCGCCGGCAACGCGTTGTGCAACCTGCACCTCGTGTTGCACCACGGCCGTAACAGCCATCACATCAGCGAAGCTGTCTTCAAAGCGACCGCGCGTGCCCTGCGCATGGCCGTCGAACACGATCCGCGCTCCCCCGGCATCCCGAGCACGAAGGGCAGCCTGTAGGCAAGGCTTCTCACTCGTTGACGTAAATCTCCAGAAACCGCGCCAGCCGATGGAAATCGCTGTCCGGATCGACAAACCGGACCATCGTCACCAGCGTGTCCGGATCGATCAGCTTGTCGAACGGCACATAGTTCAGATCGAGCTGCCCCGAGACAGAGACCATTACGCCGTCGAGCTGCTCTTCGACCAGCGCGCGATACGCCCCCACGCCCAGCTGACTGCCGAGCATCACGTCGAACGCATGCGGCTTCGCACAGCGGGCTTCATAGCCGAGCTGCAAGCCCGTGATCTTACGCTTCTTGCCCGTCTGATTGTGATACTCCTCCGCGATCAGCTTCGAGAACATCCGGCTCAAGTTAAGCTGCGAGATCGCGATGTGCCCGTGCTCGTCGCGCGAGACGCCCTGCAGATAGCTCGTCGGCAGAAACTCGGCCAGGCCCTCGGCCATCACGATCACGCCGAACTCTTTCCGTTCGTTCTCGCGAGCCCGCATCGTCTTGACGACGCGTTTGACCACCTCTTCAACGTTCATGATTACCCGCGTTCGGCGCTCACCGGTCGTCGGATCGACCGTCTCCTCGGTCTGGCGATACTTGCCGTTCACGTCTTCGACGCTGATCACAAAGCTGGCTTCGCCGGCAATCGCGGCCCCATATGCCAGCCAGCCGGCGCTACGGCCCATCGTCTCGGCCAGGAAGTAGGCCCGGCTCGCTTCGGCGTCCGCCAGCAGGTTGCGAATCTCGCTGGCCAGCGTGTCGACCGCCGTGAAGTACCCAAACGTGAAGTCGATGCCCGAGTAGTCGTTGTCGATCGTTTTGGGCAGATGCACGACCGGAATCCGCGGCCCCGGCTGGGCGCGATCCTGGTAGAGTTTGAACTTGTTGGCCGTCTTCAGCGTGTCGTCGCCGCCGATCGAGATCAGCGCGTCGACCTCGAGCGCGCGCAGCGTCTGATACACCGACTTGAGCGGCGCAATCCGTTCCGCGTCGTTCAAATGCGAGGGATGCGAAACGTTCTTGCCGGGGTTCGTGCGGGCCGTGCCGATCAGAATGCCCTGCGAGTTGCGCGTCCGGCGGAGCACCGTGTGGTCGAGCTGAATGTAGTCGCGTCCCAACTCCAAGGGCTTGCTGGCGTCAAAGTCCACCAGCCGCGAGTAGCCGTTCATGATGCCAATTACCTGCAGGTCATTCCGCAGGAAACTGTTGGCCGCCGTCGAGATCACGGCGTTTGCCGCCGGCGCCGGACCACCGGCAAACAGGATCGCAACCTTGCGAATTGAAGTATCAACCTTCGGAGGACGAGAAAGCGTCATGGGGAGCGTAAACCACACAAGAGGGATGTTCGAGATGACAGCCGCCTAGGCCTCCGATGCACTTCATCGCGGCCGTCTGCCTTCAATCTGCCCTATTTTGTCAGTCCGCTGCGTTCCACGAAAGTGGTGTCCACGCGGCCTTCCACAAACGCGGCATGGCGCAAGATTTCGCGATGCAGCGGAATCGTGGTCTTGATCCCCTCGATCCGCAGCTCGTCGAGCGCCCGCAGCATGCAGTCGATCGCCTCGTTCCGCGTCGGCTGATGCACGATCAGCTTGCCAATCATCGAATCGTAATGGGGCGAAACCGTGTAGCCCGGGTGAGCGTGCGAATCGAATCGCACGCCGAAACCCCCCGGCACATACATCTTCTCGATCTTGCCGGGCGACGGCTGGAAGTTCTTGGCCGGGTCTTCCGCGTTGATTCGGCATTCGATCACCGCCCCGCGCGGCACGATGTCCGCCTGCGTAAACGGCAGCGGCTCGCCCGAGGCCACGCGAATCTGCGACTTGATCAGGTCGATGCCCGTGATCATCTCGCTCACCGGATGCTCGACCTGGATCCGGGCGTTCACTTCGATGAAGTAGAAGTTGCCGGTCTGGTCGACGATGAACTCGACCGTTCCGGCGTTCGTGTAACCGCAGGCTTTGACCAGCCGCACGGCCGCCTCGCAAATAGCGACGCGGGTTTCCTGCGTCAGGTGCGGCGAAGGGCTTTCTTCGATCAGCTTCTGATGCCGCCGCTGGGTCGAGCAATCGCGCTCCCACAGGTGCACGACGTTGCCGTGATGATCGGCCAGCACCTGCACTTCGACGTGCCGGGGATGTTCGATGTACTTTTCCAGGTAGATACTGCCGTCGCCGAAGGCCGCTTCCGCCTCGGCCGCGGCTTGCGACAGCGCGCTCTTGAGCGCCAGGTCGTTCAGCGCCACCCGCATCCCGCGCCCGCCGCCGCCAGCGCTCGCCTTGACCAGCACCGGAAAGCCGATCTCGTGGGCGATCCGCATCGCTTCGCTCTCTTCGCGGATCAGCCCGTCGCTGCCCGGCACCACGGGCACCTTCGCTTCGCGGGCCAGCTTGCGGGCCGAGTTCTTATCGCCCAGCCGGGCCATCGCCTCGGGCGTGGGACCGATGAAGTCGATCTTGCAGCTGCGGCACACTTCGTTGAAATGCGCATTCTCGGCCAGAAAGCCGTAGCCCGGATGAATTGCCTGGACGTTGCCGATCTCGGCCGCGCTGATCACCCGGTCGATCTTGCGATAGCTGTCCGAGCCTTTGGCCGGCCCGACGCAGAAGGCTTCGTCGGCCAGTTGCAGATAGGCCGCGCCGCGATCCGCTTCGCTGAAAATCGCCACGGTTTCGACGCCCAGCTCCCGGCAGGCACGAATGATCCGCAGCGCGATTTCGCCGCGATTGGCGACCAGGATTCTCTTGTACATCGAACGAGCTCGTTTCTCGGGCGAAGTCTACTTAGGCTCGGGCCGGCGGTCATCGGATGCTCAAGCGCACTCGATCTGCGCTTGAGCCTGCCGCGACTTGCAGTGCCGCAACTACTTACTGGGATCGATCTTGTACAGCGGCTGCCCGAACTCCACGGGAGCGCCGTTCTCGACCAGGACCTGCACGAGCAGGCCCGACACTTCGGCCGGAATCTCGTTGAAGACCTTCATGGCCTCGATGATGCAGACCGTGCTGGTCGGTCCGATGTGGTCGCCCACTTTCACGAACGGCGGCGACTCGGGGCTCGAAGAGGCATAGAACGTGCCGATCATCGGGCTCTTGATCTCGACCAGGTGGGCGTCCGACGTGGGGGCTGCCGCCGCGGCCGGAGCGGCTTGCGCCACGGGCCGGGCAACTTCGATGATCGGCTCGCCACCCTTGCGCAGGCGGATCCGCTGATCGGCTTGCCGGAGGTCGATCTCGGCCAGCTCATGCTCATTCATCAGCTCGACGAGCCGGCGAATGCGCTTCACGTCGAAAATAGCGCCCTCTTTTTCTTTGGACGGGGGTCCCGCCATCTTGCTCATCTCCCAAGAATCTTCGGTTCTCGCGCCGCCTAGCTTACGATGGCGTCTTCCCAGGTCTTGCTGACGCTGGTCAGGACTTCACAGCCTGACTTCGTCACCAATATGTCGTCCTCGATTCGCACGCCACCCCAACCCGGCAGATAAATGCCCGGCTCCACGGTCACCACCATGCCGGGCTCGAGCTTGCGATGCTGGCCGGCGGCCAACCGCGGACCTTCGTGAATCTCCAGCCCGATGCCGTGCCCCAGGCCATGCCCGAAGTTCTTGGCGAATCCCGCCTTGGCAATGACGGTCCGGGCCACCTCGTCGATCTCGTGACAGGTTTTGCCCGGGGCGATCGCGGCGATGGCCTGCTCCTGCGCCGACAACACAACTCTATATATACGTTCGAGTTTGGGCGGGATTCTACCGGTCACTAATACCCGCGTCAAGTCGCTCATGTACTGCCCGCCGTTGGCCCCCCAGTCGACCAGCACGAAGTCATCCGCCCCGATTTTCTGGTTCGTCGGCCGGGCATGCGGCAGCGCCGCTCGCGCCCCCACGGCCACAATCGACGGAAAGCTACACCCCTTGCCGCCGAACAGCCGGATGTTGTTCTCCAGCTCGTCCGCCACTTCCTTTTCGGTCCGCTCGGGCCGGAGCGACGCCTTGAGAATCCCAAACGCGCGCTCGGCAAACCACACAGCCCGGCGAATCTCGGCAATTTCGTCCTTGCCCTTGATCAGCCGCAGTTCTTCGACCAGGTTGGCCGTGCTCACCAGCTCGGTCTTCGGCAGGGCCGCGGCAATCTCATCGCGCGTGCCCACCGTCATCGAGCTCCCCTCGATCCCGAGCTTGCCGACCTTCGCCCGGGCGGCCACCTGGCCGATCCGCTCGATCATCCCCACCCCCGGCGGACGAATCGAGGCTTCCATTCCCGGGCATTCTTCCTCGAGCTGGGTGGTGTAGCGCGGATCGCTGATCACGACCTCGCCTTCGCCAAGGACCAGCAGATAGCTGTCGTCGCCGGTGAAGCCGGTCAGATAGGTCACGTTGATGAAGTTCGTCACCAGCAGGGCGTCGAGCCCCTGTTTCTTGATCTGGCGGCGAAGCTTGTCGCGTCGGGCAGCGAATTGGCTCATGGTGGTGCGGTGCTCGTGGCTGCGGTATCGCTTGGAGAACGAGGGGTCCTCAGAGCCATTTGCTAACATTGCCCGCCAGTTCTGGCAAGGTGGAAAGCGGGGGGGGTGAATGGCTTGTGAGCCACATCGTGTCCGTCGCATTTCCTAACCCCGACGCGTGAGCGAGGCCTTTCCCGAAAATTCCCTCGCTCACGCGTCGGATTATGAAAAGCACGGGCGACCTCGCCAGTATCGGGTCACCAGCCGCCCCCCTTCGCCCTCGCTTCCGCCGTGGGGTAGGATTGAATGCATGAACCCCACCCAGCTCGAACAACTCGCCCGCAAGCTGCTCGACGGCCGGCTGCCGCTTGAGGAGTTCCTGCTCGCCGCGACGGGCCAGGCCACGGCCGATCTCGACGAAGCCCAGATCGATCTCGATCGCCAGCGCCGCTGCGGCTATCCCGAGGTGGTCTTCGGCGAAGGCAAAACCGTTCCCACGTTGATCAAGATTTTCGAGCGCATGGTCGGCGAAGGGATCGACGTCTTTGCCACGCGTGTCTCGGCCGAGAAGGCCAACGAGCTCATGCCGCTGTTTGTGGACGGCTACTACAACGAAGTCGCCCGCACGTTTCGCATTCCGCTCGAAGACGATCGCGACTCGCTCTCGACTGCCGGCCGCGTCGCCATCGTCACGGCCGGCACGGGCGACTTGCCCATCGCCGAGGAAGCTCGCGAAACGCTGCTCTGGATGGGCGCTCGCACGCATCTCATCTGCGACGTCGGCGTCGCCGGTCCGCACCGTCTGATCGAACATTTGAACGAACTGGTCGACGTCGACGCCGTGGTGGTGATCGCCGGCATGGAAGGCGCGCTGCCGAGCGTTGTCGGCGGACACGTCGCTTGCCCCGTCATCGCGGTGCCGACCAGCATCGGCTACGGCGCGAACCTCGGCGGCATCGCGGCGCTGCTCAGCATGCTTAATAGCTGCGCCGCGAACGTTACGGTCGTGAACATCGACGCCGGCTTCAAGGGCGGATACGTCGCCGGCCTGATCGCCGCCCGCACCGCCAAGGCTCGCCGCGAGGGCTGACGCATCATGCAAGAGTCAACCGCGCCGCTGCCCAAACTCCCGCCGCGCGAGCCCGATAGCCACAAAGGCACGTTCGGCCACGCTCTGATCATTGGCGGATCGCGCGGCATGGCCGGCGCCGTCGGACTGGCCAGCATGTCGTGCCTCCGCAGCGGCGCGGGCCTGGTTACCGCCGCCACGAGCAGCGCCGTCCAAGCGACCGTCGCGGCTTACGAGCCGGCTTTGATGACCGTCCCGCTGCCGCACGACGAAACCGGCCGCATCGTCCCGCTGGCGATGAGCGTGCTGGCCGAACAACTCGCCAAGGCAACGGCAATCGGTCTCGGCCCAGGTCTTGGCCAAAGCGACGCGCTCACCCAACTGGTTGGCGATCTCTATCAAAGCGTCAAGCAGCCGATGGTCGTCGACGCCGACGCCTTGAACGCGCTTTCCAAACAGCGCGAGATATTGCCCCGCGCTGGCGGCCCGCGCGTGCTCACGCCGCATCCTGGCGAGTTCGGCCGCCTCACCGGTCGCGACAATATCCCCGCCAGCGAGCGCGAATCGCTCGCCCGCGAGTTCGCCAAGAAAAACGGCGTCGTCCTCGTTCTCAAAGGTCACCGCACCGTCATCACCGACGGCACGCGGCTCGCCCTCAACACCACCGGCAATCCTGGCATGGCAACCGGCGGCACGGGCGACGTCCTGACCGGCATCATCACCGCGCTCTTGTGTCAGCAGCTCTCGCCCTACGATGCCGCCCGGCTCGGCTGCCACGTGCACGGACTGGCCGGCGATCTGGCGGCCGACGAGCTTGGCCAGATCTCACTCATCGCCAGCGACCTGGTGAAGTATCTGCCGATGGCCTGGCAGCTCACGCAGGCCGGCGAAGCATAGCCTCCTTTAAATCGCGCTCATCGTCGCCGTTTCCGGCACGGGCGACGGCCGCCCGAACAGATAGCCCTGCACGTAGTCGGCTCCGTGCCGAACTGCCCACTGATACTCCTGGGGCGATTCGATCCCTTCGCAGATCGTGCGGATGTTCAGCTTGTGCGCCATGTCGAGCAGGCGCGAAGTGACCAGCGCCTTGTAGCGATCCAGATGCACGTCGCGCATCAGGTGCATGTCGAACTTGATGAAGTCGGGCTTCAGCTTCGTCAGCAGATTGACCGAGCCGTAGCCCGCCCCGAAGTCATCGAGTGCGATCAGATAGCCGTGGTCGCGATAGTAATCCAGAATCCGCGGCAGGTGATCGGGATCGGCCACCGTGTCGCTTTCCACCACCTCGAACACAAACTGGTTCGGCCGCATCTTGGAGTTGGCAATCGCTTGCACCGTGCTCTTCAGGCAACTGGCCGGATCGTAGATCGCGGTGGGGTTGAAATTAATAAAGACCTTGCTGGTCAATTCCTGCTTTACCGCCGCGTGAATGTGACGCAGCCGCAGCGCCCGATCGAGCTGAAACAGCAGCCCCGCATCGCGAGCGACTTCGAACATCTCGCCCGGCGAGACCAGCCGGCCGTCGGCCGCGATTCCCCGCGTCAGGCACTCGTAGCCAAACACGTGATCGGGACGCTCGGTGCAAATGATCGGTTGGAAGTACGTCGCAACGCGACTCGCTTCCAGCATCTGCAAAAGCCAGCGTCCGCGCGCCCGGGCCAACAGCGTTTGCAGGGTCTGCATCCGCCCGAGATCGGAAATCGAAATCGCTGCCGGCCCATCCAGGTGCAGACAGCGCGTGCCGACTTCTTCCGCCGAGGTCAGACGACCGTCAAACACGCGCGCCAGCCGCACTGAACCGCACGACTCCATGTCGACTGCCAGAATCCCGTTTTCGGGTTCATCGCAGTCGATTCCGGCATCGGCCAGTGCCTGCCGCAGTTTGCCCAGCGTATGTCCCAGCGGCGGGCAAAGATAAAGCACTCCTTGCTCGGCCACCGCCTGTGGCAACAACTCACATCCTGGACACGCCCCCATGATTCCGCTTCTCCATGCAGCGCGCGAATGAAATTCCTGCGGGAACTCTAGTTCACACTTTGCGCGCGAGAACGCGGATTGACGACTGTAACGATTGCGCGGGCTGAAGGACCGCACATCGATCGTGCGTTGGGTGGAACGTCCCTGAGCCTGCGAAGGGCGTGGTATCATCTGCCGCACCGGACACACGACGCCCATCGCGGGGGCTCTGAGCGTGCCACCCAGGAATTCTAATGCGACTCGCCCACCCGTGCCGGCCGCGGAGCCTCGGCCCCGTTGTGCGAGCCGTTCGTCGGCGGCAGGCTGCTCGTGACCGCCGGCTCCCACTCGATCGACAGCTCCACGTCGAACATCTTTTCGAACAGCTCGGCCCGCTTCCGCGCGCCCCAGATATCGACTTCCGGGAAGTTCTCCGCGGCCAGTCGCAGCGTCATCTGCTTCTTCTTGCCGGACTCGACGAACACGGCATGCACCTGCCGGGTATTGCTGCGATCCAGCCCGCCGGCCAGTCGCAGAATGGCCGCCATCCGCCGCACGCGTTCCTGATCACGCGCGGTGAGCTGCTTATAGTTCGCGTGTTTCCGCTTCGGATCGGCCCCGCGATGATACCTGGCCACATTGGCAATGATCTCCAGCTCACTCGGCTGAAAGCCCGGCAGCCGGCTGTGCAAAATCAGATGATAACTGTGCTTGTGATGCTGGTCGTAGTTGATCAGGTAGCCCACGTCCTGCAAGCGTGCGGCCGTTTCCAGCAGCACCTGATCCGCCGGATCGAGCTGATATCGCTCGACCAGTTGGGCATAAATCGAACCGGCCAGCTTCGCGACGTGTTGGCTGTGGGCCATTTCGCAGCCACAGTTCAGCGCTAGTCGTTCGATCGCCGCCTCGCGGTCCAGCGGCTTGTCGGTGCCCGGGCCGACCGATTGCTCGATCATCGCCAGCACCAGTCCGTCGCGCACGCCGCGGTTATGGACCTGCACGGCGTTCACGTCGAAGCGTTCCATCACGCGATCGACGATTGCCAGCCCCGCCACGATAATGTCCGCCCGGTCCGGACTCAGTCCCGGTACGGTAGCGCGCTCCTTCAGCGGCAGTTTTCGCAAGCGGTCGAGCAGGTGCCGAACTTCGGCGCGGCTCACCTGGTAGCCGCGCACCGGCATCCCTTCTTGCCCCTTGGCGGCCATCATCATCGCCGCCAGGCTCGTGAAGGTGCCCCCCGAGCCGAACAGCAGGTGCGGCTTGAACACGGGGTTCTTCGTGTGCTTGCGCAGATGTCGATCGATGGCGGCGATCAGTTCGCCAAAGCCTTCGACCGACTGCGTGTCCGGATACTCCTCGCTCAGCCGCACCGCGCCGAGCTGCGTGGGATACATCGCTTCGATCAGGTTGCCGAACGCCAGCACGATCTCGGTGCTGCCGCCGCCGATGTCAACCACGGCCACGTGCTTGCCTTCCAGGTCGAACGCCCGCTGCACGCTGCTGAATGCCAGGCGGGCTTCCTGCTCGGCACCGATCACCTCGATGTCGAGGCCAACTTCGTCCTTCGCGCGGCGGCAAAACTCATCGCCGTTCGAGGCCTCGCGCACCGCGCAGGTGGCAATCGTCCGCAACTCGCTGACCTGAAACCCCTCGGCAATCTGCTTCATCCGCCGCAGCGCCGCCAGCGCCTTTTCGATCGACTGCTCGTCCAACCGGCCGGTTTTGCTGAGGTGCTCGCCCAGCCGCGTGGCTTCTTTCTCTTCGTCGAGAATCCGATAGTTGCCCCCCTTGAGCGGCTCGGCCACCATCAGCCGCATGCTGTTGGTGCCAATGTCGATCGCCGCCATCCGCGAGGCCAGCTCAGGAGAAAGATAAAACTGCTTGTCTTCCATGTAACTTCCGCGTTGTGGCGCCAAGGCCGACTGATTCTCTCCGCAAAGATAGCATATCCGGCCGCCTGGATGCGATTCTGCCAAGGGTCGCAATCCAAGATTGCAAACCACGCGTTTCAGCGCGATCGTGAGCTCCCGCAACACTCCCATGTCGTCGCGCAAAGATACAACCACGGTCACGCAATCTCTGTTGCGTATCACCGCGAACCGCGACCGCAGCCCCCACTCACACGGAATCGCCGGCCTCCGCTAGAATAGCGGCAACAAAAAACGCCCCGCAGTGACACCGCAGGGCGTGGGCCTGGAGATGCTATCTCCAGGGAGGTTGTATGGACAATCCTACGTCTCATCGGGCCGCCGGTCAACATTTCTCCAGCCATTCCGATCAACCGCAGGCACCGTGCGCACCATCGTTTATATCGACGGATTCAATCTCTACCACGGCATGCGCGACGCCGCGCTCCGCCATTGCTATTGGCTTGACGTCCACAAAATGTCAGCAACCCTGGTGCGCCCGCCATTCGTGTCTACCTCGAAGCGTTGGAAACGGTCCGAGCGCTAGGTGTTTACGAAGGCCGTTTCCTCCTGCGGAAAGTGAAATGCCGCGTCTGCGGTAAGAAGTTCTCGCGACCTGAAGAAAAGGCGACCGATGTTCGAATCGCAACGGAGATAATGGCCGACGCCTTCCTGGGACGGTTCGATGCCGCCATCATCGTCTCGGCGGACGCCGATCTAGCCCCACCGATTCGCTCGTTAACAATGCACTTTCCTGACAGACCGATCGCGGTTGCATTTCCTCCTAATCGATCTTCGCAGGAATTGGCACAACTCGTGGGAAAACAGCGAACGCTGCGAATCTGGCCGCGAACCCTGGAACGCTGTCAACTGCCAAACCCAGTCAAGAAACGCGATGGAACGGTCCTGACGCGACCAGCCGAATGGAGTTGAGCCAGGCCCGGAGAATCGCCACCGCAATTGACCGCAAGCGCCGCCGCGTCTCATAATTCCCTAATCCAATTTCGGCCGACACCCACGTTATCGCTGGTTCCCCAATCGTGAGACTCCTGCGTCATGTCGACGATCTTCCCCGCGAGCTCCGCGGCGGTGCGCTCACGATCGGCAACTTCGATGGTGTGCATCTGGGTCACGCCTGCATCGTGGCTCGCGTGCTCGAGAAGGCCCAGGAAGTCGGCGGCCCGGCGCTCGTGTTCACGTTCGAGCCGCATCCGGTCCGCCTGCTCCGCCCCGCCGAAGCGCCGCCACCGCTCACCTGGCTCGATCGCAAGGCCCAGCTCCTGGCCGATCTCGGAGTCGACGCCGTAATCGCTTACCCCACGGACGAACGCCTGCTGAGTCTCACCGCACATCAGTTCTTCGATGAAATCATTCGCCAGAAGCTCGACGCCCGGGCCATGGTCGAGGGCCCCAACTTCTACTTCGGCCGCGGCCGCGCCGGCACGATCGACGTGCTTCGTCAATTAAGCGGCGAGGCCGGCATCAGCCTCGACGTGATCGAACCCCTGGTCGTCGGCGGAGAGTTCGTCTCCAGCTCACGCATCCGAAAACTCATCGCCTCGGGCGACATGCGCAGCGCGCGCGAACAGCTCACGCAGCCCTATCGCATGCGCGGCATGGTCGTTCACGGCGCCGGCCGCGGCGCGAAGCTCGGCTTTGGCACCGCCAATCTCGACGCGATCGACACGCTGCTCCCCTGCCCCGGTGTGTATGCCGGCCGCGGCATCGTCAGCGGCCAACGCTTTCCGGCCGCGATCAACATCGGACCCAACCCAACCTTTGGCGAGGGGGCCCTAAAGGTCGAAGTCCACCTCGTCGGCTGGGATGGCTCGCCCCTGTATGGCGAAGTGCTCGAAGTCGACTTCCTCGAAAAACTTCGCGATACACGGAAGTTCGATGGGCTCGAGCAACTTGTCGCCCAGCTCGAAAAAGACATCCTCGCCAGCCGCCGGGCATTCCAAGACTTCGAACTGGCCGATAAGCTGGCGGGCGGACCCGCATAGGCTGGCAGGCGAACCTGCTTAGAATTGGCGGGAAGACCCGCACATAACTCGGCGGGAGGACCCGCAACCGCCGACGGCTGACAATTACCTAGGAACGCTGCCCACGATGTCGATCAACTGGCCCCGCTTCACCGAGCTCGTCCGCTCGCACGACCGCTTTCTGCTTACCAGCCACATTCGGCCCGACTGCGATGCGCTCGGCAGCGAACTCGGCATGGCCGGCGTGCTCGAAGCGCTCGGCAAAAATGTGATCATCGTCAACGCCCAAGCCACGCCGCCGAACCTCGCATTCATCGATCCCGACAAGAAACTCAAGACGCTCGGTGTCGACGTCGAACCATTCCACCTCGAAGGCGTTGAGGTCCTGATGGTGCTCGATACCAGTGCCTGGGCTCAGCTCGGTACGATGGCCGAAGTCGTCCGCTCGACCAAAGCCCACAAGGCGATTCTCGACCATCACCAGGGCGAGGACGACATGGGCGCCGAACTTTTCAAGGATCGCACGGCCGAAGCGACCGGTCGCCTGGTGGTCGAAGCCGCACACCACCTGGGCGTGAAGCTCACGCCGGAAATGGCAAAGCCGCTGTTCGCCGCCATCGCCACCGACACCGGCTGGTTCCGCTTCAACTCCACCAGCGAACTCACGATGCGCTATGCCGGCGACCTGATCGAGGCCGGTGCCGTGCCCAGCGAGATTTACGCCGCGCTCTACGAACAGGATTCGCTCGCCCGCTTGCAACTGCGCGGCCGGATCCTGGCCCGCACGAAGACCGAACTCGAGGGCCGACTCGCACACACGGCTGTGCTGAAAGAGGACTTCGAAGCGACCGGCGCGCTCCCCAGCGACACCGAAGACGTCATCAACCTCACGCTCGGCATCGCCGGCACCGAAGCGGCCGTGATCCTGGTCGAGCAACCCGCGGGCGGATTCAAGATCAGCTTCCGCAGCCGCACACCCAAGGTGAACTGCAACGAGATCGCCGCGCTATTCGGCGGTGGCGGACACAAGGCCGCGGCCGGCGCGTTCTCCAACGCGCCATTTGCCGAGGCTCAAACCCAGGTGCTTGACGCTGTGCGCAAGGCCATGCGATAATTCCAGCGCTGTCGGTAGGATCGCTCACAGCGCCCGTCGCCGGCGGTCCCACCCCCGAGTGTTTGTCCTGCCTGATACGTTTGCCGTGCCGCTTGGATTGCAATCGCGAGCGCGGTCCCACCCCATACGAGCATGACGGAACGACTCGGCCTCTAAGGCTTACTTTTGAGGCACGCACCCAACTTGATTGTGAGGTTTGCGTCCGATGGCTAAACCACCCAAGCCCGCTGTGAAGCCAGGCGACGACGCCCAGGAGCGGCGCAACTTTTTCACCAAGGTCGCGGCCGTCGTCATCGGCGGATTCGTGGCCCTGGTTCCCGCCGCCACCGGCCTGGCCGTGTTCCTCGATCCGCTGCGCAAGAAGAGCAAAGCCGGCGAGATGCTCCCGATTGCACCGCTCGGCGTTGTGCCCGACGACGGCATTCCGCGACAGTTCGCCGTCGTTACCGAACACGTCGACGCCTGGACACAATCCAAGCAGCCCATCGGCGCCGTCTACATTCGCCGCCTGCCTGGCCAGGAGCAGCCCGAGTGTCTGTCGGCCACCTGTCCGCACGCCGGCTGCTTCGTGGCCTACGACCAGCCGACCGATACGTTCAAGTGCCCCTGTCACAACAGTTCGTTCGCCGTCGACGGAGCGATCATCGAGCCGAGCCCCAGTCCCCGGGCGATGGATTCGCTTGAAAGTGAAATCGTCGATGGCGAGATCCTGGTGAAGTACGAAAACTTTTACACCGGCAAGGCCGAAAAGATCGTGAAGCTATGAAGGCGCTCGTCGACTGGTTGGACAGCCGTACCGGAATTCGCGATCTCATGCACGAAGCGCTCTACGAGCGCATTCCCGGCGGCGCTCGCTGGCGCTACGTCTGGGGCAGCACGCTCGTGTTCGCCTTCTTCGTGCAGGTCATCACCGGCTTCGCGCTGTGGATGTACTACAGCCCCAGCGCACAAACCGCTTGGGAAAGCGTGTACTACATCCAGTATCAAACCGCCGGCGGCTGGCTCCTCCGCGGCATCCATCATTTCATGGCCCAGGCCATGGTCGTTCTGCTCGCCTTGCACCTGATGCAGGTGATTATCGACGGCGCGTACCGCGCCCCGCGCGAAGTGAACTTCTGGCTCGGACTGATCCTGATGCAGATCGTCCTCGGGCTCTCGCTCACCGGCTACCTTCTGCC
>Ga0169931_10000950_pt1 | contig 48122 bp, 38 predicted proteins | sample Kivu_15m_20L_FD_129675 | JGI IMG/M metagenome (GOLD analysis project Ga0169931, IMG submission 129675) | Freshwater microbial communities from Lake Kivu, Western Province, Rwanda to study Microbial Dark Matter (Phase II) - Kivu_15m_20L... | ecosystem: Environmental > Aquatic > Freshwater > Lake...
TTCAAGAGCACGAGATGTGCGAGAAATCTCCACGATTGGCCTGCCACGAATCGAAGCATCTGCTACGACCTTATCGCGACGGATTTTGGTTTTCAAGATTTTTTGCGGGAAAGTCTCTTCAATCACATTTAAAAATGCTTGGTTGCTTTTGCCTCTTTCATTCCAAAAGGAGAGAAGAACTCCCAAAACTTCTACAGGGTGGCGTTTGCTGATTTGGTTGATAAAGATCCCTAATCTATATAACCCTTTCACGCTGTAAAACTCTGGGGTCGCGCAGATTAAACACTTGTTGGAGGCAATCATCGCAGACTCTGTCAGCCAGCACAAAGAGGGGGGTGTATCGATGATCACAAAGTCGTAATCAGCTTTACCAAGAATCCCTTTAAGCCTCTCATGAGAGTAGCGATCCTGAGCCAGTTGTTCGGTCACCTCTATCCTTTCCAGCCAGGTATCTGCCGGAACAAGGTGAAGGTTCTTTGTCTCTGTCTCCAAGATCACTTCATCGAGTTGTTTGGCCCCTTGTAAAACGGGTGCCATAGAGTCGTACGCATCGGGGTCAAAACCAAGCCCGGTGGTCAAGTTGCTTTGCGCATCAAAATCGATAAGCAGAACTTTTTTCTTATGAATTTTCGCCAGGACGGCACCGAGATTCAAAGAGACGGAGGTCTTTGCAGTACCCCCTTTGAAGCTGGCTACGGTAATTATTTGCATGTGGAAACCTCACCAAAAGGTAATAAGGTTTTTAAGGATTTTGTGGCAACCTCTTCTTTGAGGCTATCTAACACGGTTTGCAGCTTTAGATCGTTCAACATTTCATTAGAGCGTGCGCGAATCGAGATGGTCTCCTGTTCGGTCTCTTTGTCTCCCAAAATGAGCATATAGTTGTATTGCAGAAGCTGTGCATTGCGGATTTTTTTGCTTACAGACTCGTTTGTGGCATCGATATCTACAAAAAATCCTTGGGTTTCAAATACCTCTTTAATGCTCTCCCCGTAGGCAACATGACGATCGGTAACAGGGATGATCACAAGTTGTCTTGGGCTGATCCAAAGAGGAAATTTACCGGCAAAGTGCTCCACCATGATCCCCAAAAAGCGCTCAATCGAACCCAAAATCGCCCTATGAATCATAACAGGCACCTTTTCTTGCCCATCGGCATCGGTGTATTTTAGATGAAAACGTTCTGGCAAGAACATGTCGAGCTGAATTGTTCCGCATTGCCATTTGCGATCGAGTGCATCTAAGATCTTGAAGTCGATTTTGGGGCCATAAAAAGCTCCATCCCCCTCGTTGATCTTGAAAGTGTGACCGGATGCAACCAGAGCCTTCCTAAGGCCTTGCGTAGCTACATCCCACATCTGATCGGTTCCAATGCTTTTTTCAGGTCTTGTAGAGAGCTCTAGGGAGTACTTCAGTCCAAAAGTGGAGTAAAGGATTTCTACCAGCTTCAAAACGTTGAGGATTTCTGACTCAATCTGATCTTCGCGCATGAAAATATGGGCATCGTCTTGTACAAAAGAGCGGACTCTAAACAGCCCCGAAAGGGCTCCAGAAAACTCGTGGCGATGTACTTGACCAAATTCCATCACCCTCAGAGGAAATTCTCTATAACTGTGCTGCTTGCAGCTATAATAGAGCATGCAACCAGGGCAATTCATAGGTTTTACAGCAAATGTTGCCTTTTCCACCTCGGTGGTGTACATGTTTTCTCTATAATTTGCCCAATGGCCCGATTGTTCCCACAAGCCCTGGTTCAAAAGGATAGGTGTTTTGATCTCGATATAACCGGCCTTATATTGCAAATCTCTCCAATAACCGATCAGTTTGTTGAGCATCAACATCCCTCTGGGGTGGAAAAAAGGCATTCCCGGTCCAAATTCGTGAAAAGAGTAGAGATCGAGCTCTGCACCCAATTTCCTGTGATCCCGTTTTTTCGCCTCCTCAATATGATCCAGATAGGCTTTCAGCTGTTTTTTATCGGGAAAAGAGATTCCGTAGACACGTGTAAGAACCGGATTATTCGCATCCCCCTTCCAGTAGGCGCCTGAAACTTTTGTGAGTTTCATCGCTCGCACTTTACCGATGTTAAACAGGTGTGGGCCGCGACAAAGATCGAAAAATTCCCCTTGCCGATAGGCAGTAATAGGCGATCCCTCCTCAAAGCTTTGGATCAATTCGCATTTGAAGCGGTTCTCTTTGAATGCCTCGAGAGCCTCTTTTTTATTTTTGAATTCCATCCTCTCGGGCTTGAAATTTTCGTTTACTACCTCTTGAACCATCTCCTCGATTTTTTTGAAATCGTGTTCAGAGATAGAAAGATTGTAGAAATCGTAATAAAAACCTTGCTCAATTGCGGGCCCAATGGTCGGTTTTGCCTCAGGATACAAACGCAGAATAGCTTGGGCTAAAACGTGTGCAGAAGAGTGCCAGAAAGTCTCTTTTCCAAGAGGGGTGGAGAAATCGAAAAATTCGATCACATCACCCTCTTTCGCCGTTGTGAAAAGGTCGGTTTGCGTTCCGTTGAGTGTAGCGGTAATTGCCATGTCAGCTGCCGTTTGGTGGTGGTCTCTGGCAATCTCAATTAGGGTCTTTTCTGCTCCTTTATGTATGATACGCATAATCTACTCTTTTCTTTATACGGTAAGTATCCAACCAGATTACCATAAATTTTCTTAAATGACTACTCTGAAGGAGGATTAAGGAATTGTTTTTTTTGAAATAATTTAGCCGAGGTTTTGCTACCTAGAAGAGATGTTTTGTTCGATCAAGGGTTTTCCCTAGAAAAAGAAATTGTGTTAAGAGAATATTTTTCTATGGATAAAGAGCGTTTTGATATCTCAGGTTTTGCTCAGGTTCCCGAGGGGGCCTATCAGCAGATGCTGATCAGGAGATCTTTAGGGTTGAACGATTTTACCCCTTTAGAGCCCTCTCACGTTCAAGAATCAGTAGAAAAAGCTTTACGTTTCCCCCTAAGGCAGAGTGTGGGGTCCTGTTTTGCTACTTGCGTTGCCATTTTGATCCAAAAAGAGCGGGTTGATTTACTGATCAAGGATCTTGCAGACATTCTTTATAGGGGAGGTCTTGTAAGAGTTGTTGAGGGGCATGAATGCATCGCACCTTTAAGCCCCTTTTATGGCGCAGGATACCCTCTATTAAAGGCGTGGGAGTTCACTATAGCCTCTCTTACCGATTATGACCATAAAGCCTATCGTTATAATTTTCACTCCTCTTTGGGTCTAGACCCAAATGAACCCGAGGGGCTTGGCAGAGCGTTGTGGGAGCAGTTTGAAAAAAATTTTGTCGTTTTAAAAGAATCGTACCAAAAAAAATTTCAGGATATACGGGATCATGAATCGGCCTTACAAGGGGCGCAGCTGCGCTTAAATAGTGCCTATAGAGAAGAGGACATGCGACGTGTGCAGGCCGAAATGCAGCTGGAGAATATGCGTTTGGACATGTTGGAGCTGGATGCGCAGGAGGTGAAAAAAAAGCTCATTGATATTCAGGAGGGGTCAAAACTTTTTTTCGAGGAGCTCGATTTGGCCCTTTTAGAGGAATTTTATGAGGTATACGATCCTGAGATCGCTGGAGAAAAAAAAGAAAACTACCAGGATTCCGAGGCGGGATTTCGCCTGGTTTGGAAAAATGGATTAAAAAACATTTCCCAACACATTCGATTAAAAGATTTAGAGACCTATATTTTTGCGGTGAAAGAGTTTTTTTTAAGCTTTGAGCGGCGTATGGTGGTGGATCATCCGCAACTACAGGGTCTAATTGAATCAAGTGGGATTATTGTTCAGCAGATGTTACAATCGATCCCTTTTCGTCGGCGTTTAGAGAGTAAACAACCTTGGGCGTACCCTTCTGGGGGTTCTTTGGAGACCCTTTTGGAAGGGTATTTTGAAACAAAGGGCCCTTTTCAAAAAGAGGAATCCAACCCTGAAAACCCACAAGACCTATTAGTTTTTTACTTGGATCTCATAAAATCTCTTTCGGGAGATACTATAGCCCTTTTCCAAAATAATCCGGCAAAACGCCTTCTAGCGCTTTTTCCAACACATGCGTTTTCCCTTATTCCGGGAGCAGAAACATTTCGGGAGGGGTGGGAGGATCCGGGGTTTAGCTACACCTGGGTGAGGGATCATTTAATTCAGCCAAGTAAAAAGAGTTTAGAAAAAGAGGTGCATGTATTTGCTGCATTAGAGAAGACATTAGGTTTACATAAAGCTTATGAGGCTTTTTTTTCCCGTTTCCATGCAAGATGCCCTTTTGTAATTTTTGGAGATTCAAACTGGGAAACAGCGGATCAAAAGCCCATATACTTAGCGTTCCAACTAGATCCTAAAACTATGGAGATAGGGGTATTCCGTCGCACAATCGATGGCTCCTACATCTTCCCGATGTTGGAATGGATCCACCTCTTTGATGGAAAAGAGGTCTTTACGGTGTATACAAGACCTTTCCAATACGGCGGACCGTATACAACACCAAGGCTTTGGCAAAGAATCTAAGATTCTAGGATATCTACAAGCTTATGGTGAGGATTTTGTTTGATCGCATACTCTTTTTCCCATGTGCTCTGAAAGAGGACGATAGGTCGTTTTTCCAGGTCAAAAGCGATAATTGCCGTCGTATTTTTTTTGAAAGTTTTCAGATCCCCCACAAGCCATGCAGAGCATTGGAAGGAGAGGGGAGTGATGGATGTTTCGACATTGTATTCATCCTTTAAACGCCACTCAAGCACCTCAAATTGTAGTCGACCCACCGCAGCAAAGATAGGATCGGGGGAGTTTTCCTCTTTAAGAAGTAAAATAGCCCCCTCATGCGAAAGCTGTTCGCACCCTTTGTCGAAAGACTTACGGCCCGAGACCTCTTTTGGACGAATTCTTGCAAAAAATTCGGGTTGGAACTGGGGAAGGGGTTTGAAGCGAAACCCCCCTTTTGTCGTGGAGATAGTATCGTTGATTTGAAAAGAGCCATTCGAGGCAATCCCGATGATATCACCAGCTACAGCCGATTCTATGGTTACCTGATCGCTGCCGCTCAACTGGCTAGGTCTGGATATGCGGGTAGAGGTCTTCAACCGGTGATTCAGAACAAGCATATCTTTTTCAAAAAGGCCCGACACAATTCTAAAAAAGGCGGTGACTCCCCGATGGTGTTTGTCAAGATTCGCTTGTAATTTGAAACAGTAGGCGCTGAAAGGGGATTGAGTCGGATCGATAAACACAGGTCCACCTGCATTGTCAAGCGCTTCGTAGGGTTTCGGAGAGGGAGCTAATGCGATAAAGGCATCGAAAAAAGGCTCCACACCAAAATTGGTGAGGGCTGACCCAAAAAAAACGGGGGAGAGTTTAGCTTGCAGGAATTGCTCTAAAGAAAAGGGGTTGCCTGCCATATCCAAAAGCTCGAGGTCCGATTCGAGTTGAGAGATCTCTTGTGTAGTCAGGTGCGTATCAAGCTGTTCTTTCGAAGCTTTATGCATTAAAGCTTTTTTGGCACCACCTGCAGCGGTTTTTTCAAAAACGATGAGCTCGTTTTCTTTCCGGTCAAAAACACCCTTGAATTCTTTCCCCCCTCCAATTGGCCAATTCATCGGGGTGGCTAAAATACCTAAAACTTTTTCCACCTCGTTGAGTAGATCGATTGGGTCCAATCCGGGCATATCCATTTTATTCACAAAAGTCATCACCGGGATTTTTCTGAGGCGGCAAGCTTCAAAAAGCTTAATCGTTTGCTTTTCGACCCCTTTTGCTGCATCAATCACCATGATGGCGCAATCGGCGGCGGTAAGCGTGCGATACGTATCGACAGAAAAGTCTTCATGTCCCGGAGTATCGAGAATATTGATCACTTTGTCCTTGTAGTGAAATTGCATAGCCGAGGCGGTGATCGAAATACCCCTTTCCCTTTCCATGCTCATCCAATCGGAGTGGGCCCCTTTTCTCCCTTTTCTCCCAGCGACCATTCCGGCGGTGTTGAGTACGTCTGAATAGAGAAGGAGTTTTTCGGTAAGCGTAGTTTTTCCAGCATCCGGATGGGATATGATGGCAAAAGTCCTTCTTTTCAGGATCTCTGATTCTAGGTGATTTTGAGTGATCATGAGGATAAGATTAAGCTCTTTTGCTTAATTTCTCAAGGTTTACTCCTTTTGGAAAGATTCGGATAAAATAAAAGGGTAAAAACAAAAAAGCTCCTCTGAAGGTTGAAAACTTAAAAAGTTTCAAACTGTCGTTTTAAAGCCTTTAAAGGCAACTCCCAGGGGCAACAAAAAAATTTTTAACGAAAAAAACAACAGTGAAACATTCCACTCACGATTCAGGCAGCTCTAGGCAAAAAGGCGAAAACCTTTTTTTGCCCGGGTCATAGCTGTATAAAGGTGTTCGGTTAAAAGGGGTTCTTTGGAAGAGGGGAGTAAAATGTCCACCTCCTCGTACTCAGAGCCCTGGCTTTTATGGATAGAGATCGCGTAACTGATCTCGAAAGGGGGCAAGAGTGCTAATGGAATAGGGTTCTCCAGGTGAGGAAAATAGGCGAGCTGTTCCTTTTCTTTTTTATCGAAAATATGCACCCCCTCCTGGCCATTGTACAGCCGCATCGGATCATTATTTTGGGTAATCATTATGGGGACTAGAAGATAGCGCCCTTTTTGTTCTTTTAGGGAGTTAAAGATTTGATTTGAGAGCTCAAGCGAGCCGTAAAGGCCAACTCGCAAGGAGGAGAGAATCTTGTATTTTGTCAAAAAAGAGGGTTCAGGTTTTGTCTGTGTTGGCTGAAAAAAGCGGGGGAGCACATCCTCAATCTTGAAAGAATCTAAAGGCTGAGTTTTAGGCTTTTCTCCTCTAAATAGGGCATTCGCCTCATCAATTAGATGTCTATTTTCTGCACGATGCGATCCCTCAAGAAAGCAGGTCTTAATTTTTTTGCTTGCGAGCATCCATTTAAACGGAGCCCCACCTTCAATAGGGGGTAGCTGTTGAGGATCTCCAACAAATATGACCCTAGTCGTTGGTTTTAGCGATAACAAAAAAAGATTCATCATTGCACCATCAATCATGGAGCACTCATCGATAATCACCAGATCGTGATCTATGAGAGTAGGGGAAACAGCTTTAAGCTCTTTAGATAGGTGTAAAACTTTATGCAAAGTCTCCACTTGAATGATCTCAATTAGCTCTTTGGGGAGCTGTTTAGCCAAGTGGTGCACCGCTTTTGCCGTTTGAGAGGCAAGGAGAATACGAGGCTTAATCAGCATAGCCTTCTCAAAAGAGGCATAAAAAAGGGGAATCAATCGGGAGATAGTAAAGGTTTTCCCTGAGCCCGGCCCCCCCTGGAGCAAGAGTGTATGTGTCTCAAAAATCGCTTTGACAGCCTCTTTTTGCCCTTCGTTAAGTCGATCATCCAGCTCCCCTAAAATAGGTATGCAGGAGGTGGTTTCGGAAATGCGTTTAAGAAGGAGATGCTCCAATTGTTTTTGTTGAGTGTAAAAACGCTCCAGATACAGAACGCCTTTATCTAAAACAAAACCTCTAGAAGGGTTGGGGAAAACAAGATTTTCATCCACTGGCATCCCATATGCTCCGGAACTTGTTTTGCGTATTAAAGACTCCAGTAGGGGGCGGTTAAAAGAATTCCATTTAGAGGACATAGTGCACCTCGTTGCGTAAGAAAATAAAATGCATTTCTACTTTATCCTTCATCAGCGGGTACAAAGTTTGTATCGCCTCTTTATAGAGCTTGCCCTGCTCATCATAGTGAAATGCCTCTATGAGCTCTTTTGTGGATAAGCTCCTTGGGTGGGTCAACTTGTAATCGATGATGTGAATCCTATCTTTAAGTAAGATGAGAAGGTCATAGACCCCTTCTACACGCTGGCTCTGTCTAAAAAAAGAAAAAGGGGACTCAGCAAGACGTTGCTGAGGGGGGATATGCTTTAAACAAACCCCATCAATTCTATAGTCCAAAACAAATTCGACTTTGCGCAAAATATAGTCTTTAAAAGGGGCATAAGGGGTTAAAAAAAGGGATTTTTCAACTATGGGTTCCACCACCTCTTTTGAGAGTTCTTTGCTCTGGTCTGAGAAAATCCTTTCTAAGATTTTGTGGATGAATACCCCCGACTCGATCCCAAGCGGAAGCTCATATTCTCCCTGAACCGCCTTTTCAATGGCTAAATCCTCAAAATCCATGGAGCTAAAAGAGAGGGGCGCCTCTTTTTTAGGATAAAATTTGGGTTTTTCCGGATAGGGAAAATCCTCTTGCTGAATCGGGCTAAAACTCTTTTTAGCTCCCTGAATACTAGGCTCAGAAACATGTACCAAGGTATTTTGAAACAACTTTTTCAGGTTTTCTAAAGAGAGCTGCGGGCAGGCTTTTTCTAAAAAATAGCAGATAGTACTTTTCCTGGACAAAAGAACTGGAAGGATCAATTTCTCTTTCGAGCGGGTACATCCTACATACAAAAGGCGCATTTTTTCTTGGATGTCCTCCTCACTGAGCTCTTCTCTGCGCTCGTCGGTAGCCAGAGACAGCGCAATCACCGTGTCGTATTCCAGCCCTTTTGAGGAAAAAGTGGTGATGATTTCTACCCCATCTATTTTTTCGTCGTAGTCTTTGAGTGTTTCATTATGATAGTAGATTTTTTCAAAAAGCTCCTCTAAGTCGACCATTGAGGTGAGTGGGTTTTCTAATAGGAGGGGAAACAGGGGGGTTTTTTCAAACGACTTAACAAAGAGTGAAAAGTCCTTTTCAAAAGCTTTTTGCCTCATCTCTCGTATAGTATTTATAGTACCATGATAAGACGAAGAAAAGATCTCCTCAGCATCAGTTAATATCTCTTGGGTCACAAGAAAATGGTAGGTGCGGAGAGCTCTTTTGTCGAAAGGGTCTTTAAGTAGCTTTATAAGCTGAATAAACTCCTGAAAACAGAGTCGATCTTTGAGGGGTGTTTTGTCGACTCGTTTTACCGGGACGGAGTGCTTTCGTAAAAATTGCTCCAAAGCGGTAGCTTCATAGCGATGATTGACTAAAATAGCTGTGCGATCGAGCTCGATGTTTTGTTGGCACAAAATCGAGAGAATCCAAGGGTGGAGAATCTCATTGATTTTCTCTTTATTTTTAGGGAGGTTTTCAAAAACTACCAGCTCAACAGGAACCTCAAGCCCCTCTTCATGCCGGCCATTCAAAACACTAGTGTAATCGATCGGATCAAAGGGGCGTGGTGCTATTTCAAAAAGGGCATTCGTCGCATTTGTAAGACGAACTGAGGAGCGGTATGAGGTGGTCAAATGGAAAATCTCCTCTTTTCCCAACGCTTTTTTGGCGGCATAAAAAGAGGCGTAATCGGCGTTTCTAAACCTGTAGATCGACTGTTTTGGATCGCCCACGACCATAAATGTTTTGATATGGGGTTTTTTGAAAAAAAGCCTCGATAGGATCTCCCACTGCCTCGGATCGGTATCTTGGAATTCGTCCACAATTACCGCTGCAAATTTTTGTGAAACCTGTTCTACAAAAAGGGGGTCTTCGAGCTTTTGTAAAAAAAGATCAAAATCGAGCGAAAAACTCCCGATTTGCTGATTTCTTTTTGCTTCAAAAAGCTGTTTCAAAAACGACCATTGCATCCCATTATCGGCTAGTTTCTCTATCAATGAGGAAATCATGGCGATTTCGACTGGGATCACAACTGTTTTGTTAGATTTAATGTGTTTAGGGATAATTTTTGGGAAGCCATATTTTTTTTTGCTAAGCTGTTGGTCTAAAGCTTGTTGCGGGTTTGAAAAAAAGAGGGTAAAAAGCTCTAAGTCCTCTTTTTCGATGCGGCTAAAATTATTTAGCAGGGCAAAAAAAGGGTCTTTTCCATAGTGCTCTAAAATAGAGTGGATCTTCTCATTAGTCTCGTCAAAGCGGATTAAATCCCCTCTAAAGGGGGGCTTGTCGGTAAGCTCTTTCAACCCTTTATGGGTATCAGACCGGGGGGCGAAAAGGAGCTTTTTTAGCTGTTTTGGACCAAATTCTTTATAAGGATCCAGCGTGCGTATAAAGGTTTCCAATTCCTGATGTAAACTAGGGGAATGGGTTGACTCTTGGGGTTTGTTCAAAAAGCGGTGGATAAACTTTTGGAATGTAAGGATCGGCATCTCCTCTAAGAAGCCGAAAAAATTCTCTTTTTTTAGGCGGCCAAGGACGCGCACCATTAGATCCTTTTGGCTAGCTTCAGTGAAGGTTAAAAGAAGTATTTTGTGCAGAGGGATTTTTTCCTCTTTAACAAGCCGTAGAACGGTGTGCTCGATAGTAAAAGTTTTCCCCGTGCCCGCGGATGCCTCGATGAGGAGGCTTCCCAGAATCGATTGATTTTTATCTAAAACGTCAAAACCTCTCATACAGCCCCTTGACTAGAGTGTTGAGGGTAGTTACTAAAGGGGTGTCTACCTCCTCGAAAAAAGGGGCGATCGGGCTGTATGCTCCAAACTTATCGGAAAGGTTTGTAAGGGGCTCAAGGGGTTGCTTGAGCGCAATCGGATACAAGTGTAATAAGCAGTCTAAAAGTTCCGACGCTTCGTTTTTTGTCATAGAAAAATCTTCACCGTTAAAAAGGAGCACTTTTAAAGGGATGTTCGTGTCTATAGTGGATAAAAGGAGAAGGGGGGGCAAAAGAGCCTTAAAAAACTCCGAATTCTTCTCCCTTTTTTGATTCACTAGAATCCCTTTTTCTGCAACGACACCGATATGTCCTGTCAAAGTGGTTTTGGGGATAAAACGGACGTTTTGTCTGGAATAGGGCTCTTTGATATGGTCTAGAATATCTATGCTGAAAAGGGCATCTTTGGTCAATTGGTGCATTTTTAACTGTTGGATAATGCACCTATCTTCCTCTTCAAGATCGGCTAAAAGTTCGGCTCGAGCCATTTTTGAGAGCGACTCCCCATAAAAAGAGAGCTGGCCTAGATCAAAAAAGTACAGAGACTGTTTAATGGATTGTACTAGGTATTTTGGATGATTAAGGCGCTCTTTTAAAGGGTCTTCTGTGTAAGGAGCTGCAATTTTATGCCCTACATCGTAGAAAAATTTTAACGGATCGCAAAGGAGAGTTTTTAACTCTTTAAGGTTTTTCATACAGGACGGAAGATCTCCTCTAAAAGGGTCGAAGGGGCTTTTGTAGAGTAGCTGAAGAGGAGGCGCTCCTCGGCCGCTAAAAGGAGTTCTAGAAATTTGTAACGATCCACCATTCCCTGGGGCGGGGGGTACTTTTCTAGTCGATAAAGCATCGAGAGGTGCCTATAGCCGGGAAAATCTTCAATCCCCATTCCAAGGACAAAAAGAATCTTATTTGGAAGTATCGCCCCCTCTTTGAGATTGCTGGCGCGAATCCTATCACCCTCATTCAGAAGCAGGGGCCCTTTTAGCGACTCAAAAAGATCATAAAAGATTTGTCTAAGAAAAGAAAAATCAGACTCTTCTTGCGTCACCAACGGCTGATAATTTGCCCATTCTTTGAAAAATTCATGGGAAGGGGAGACGTTGAGGTGGTTTAAAAAAAAATCTCGTAACCGCTCAAGCCAAACATCGAGCGGAGCTTGAAAATTCTTAAGAAAAACAGTCTCTTTATATAGAGATTCGAGCCGATCGTAGGTTTCTAAAAGAGATAGACCTAAAGAGAGTGGAAAAGGGGGTAAGAGCCCATTTTCAGCAAATACCATCCGATCGATGAGTTGTTCAAAACACTCTACAAAAGATTTCCCCAGCTCCTCTTTTACACCGCATGAGCTTTTCTGGTGCGCCGGATGGAATCCTGAGTGGAATCCCACATGCTCAAGCCAATCTGCAAGCTCCTCTGAGAAAAATAGAGATTTAAGAGTTCTTAAATTCCATGGACCATCGATCAATTGAAAAAGACGATAAAATTGTTTTACCTCAGGGTCAAAACGGATAAGGGGAACCTGATCGATTTGAAGAGCAAGTTTGTCGGCAAAAACCAGCTCCAAAAGGGGGCCGTATTTTTTAAGATCGGCAAAAATAGTGATGTCGCTAGGTCTTAAGTTTGGGTTGCAGTCTAAAAGAGTATAGAGATGAGTAAAGCAGTTTTTCACCTCATCAAGGGGGTTGAGGCTAGGTATCACATTAAGCGAGGCGTCGGGATCAATGGGCTCGGCTCTTTGGCTAAAGAGGTTTCTTTTGAGCTTTTGAAGACTCGAATTTCCTAAGGGTTCCTGAAAAAGATCAATAGAGTCCAAGGCATATTTTTCCAGCGTTTTGAACAATGAAAGTTTGTAGGGGATGAGGTTGGCTAAAAGCCTGAATTGGTCCTCTACATAAACATGTTCTAAAGCATCCGATAGCAGGTGTTTTTCTTGGACAAGATCCATAAGGAAAAAGGGGGAGGGGGAAAGAATGTAAAAAAAGTATTTTACCTTAGGGGAGTGCCTCAGGAGGGCGTCGAGATACCATTTGGGGAGGTAGGTGGGGTGGAAGATGTGTAGCTCAAAAGCGCGCACCGGGACGCTGCGACGTACGTGCTGGCGGTAGGTATCGGCCTCCAAAGAGGGTATTTTAAGCCAGTTTTCGAGCTCTTCACCCCCGAATTTGGCGTAGAGATGGAAAACATCGGCAAGCTCTTTATCGATTCTATAGCGCAAAAAAGGGTCAAATTGAGCGGGCTCGACAAAATCGACCCCGGCAAAGCTGCCAAGCTCTGCTTTCAAATAATTTTTAATAGATGAGGTTTCCACAAGGACCGAAGTTTTTTTCAAAGAATCGGATGTTAGCCTTTTTTTTAATTCCTCAATAAGATGTTGAAGGTGATTGCTTTGGAGGATTGTACCAAGGTTCGCCGGGGCGAAAAGGTCTTTGCTCGATTGGGTTAAATGTGGTAAAGTCATCGTATAAAAGAGGATATCCGATGAGGATTAAATCGAAAACTCCGTTTCAACGAGCCCATCTTTCAAATTTTTCTTTTCACAAAGAGGGGAACCCTTTTTTTAAAAATTCCTTGATGTTTCACAATATTTCCCAATTTACCTCGGCTCTTGTGGATAACCTTTTTAAGTTTTTAACGATATTTTTGTTAATCTCCATTCAGGGCGACAAAGGGTCTGCCGAAATCATGTCAACGGTGGGAATTGTGTACGTGTTACCGTTTTTGCTTTTCTCCTCTTTTGCAGGAAAGCTTGCGGATAAAATTAGCAAACAAAAATTCATGATGGCCCTGAAGTGTGGCGAGGTGTTGGTCACATTAGTGGGGATATTAGCTTTCTATTGTCAAAGCGCTTTAGCCTGCTATGCTCTCCTTTTTATGCTCTCTGTTGTAGCCGCTTTGATGGGGCCGCCCAAATACAGCATCATAGCTGAATTGGTGACAAAAGAAGAGATTCCCAGAGCAAATGGGTTAATCACCGCCTCGACTTACCTTGCAGTGATTGTGGGGATGGTGATGGGGGGGGTACTGTCTACCTATTCGGGGGGAGACTACACGTTTGCATCGACTTTTTGCCTCTGGGCTGCTTTGATAGGATGTTTCGCCTCGTTGTGTGTGAGGCCAACCCCTGCTGTTGCCAACGATTGTAAAGCCTCCCCTTTCTTTGTAAAAGAGGTGTACGAGACGCTGAAATTCTGTAAAAAAACCCCCTTTCTGCTCACCTCAATTTTTGGTTCAACCTTCTTTTTATTTGTGGCTGCTTTTGTGCAAATGAACATGGTTCCCTATGCAATCGAATCGCTGGGGCTGACGAAAGAGGATGGGGGGAATGTGTTTGTTGCAGCCGCCGTGGGGATTTCGATCGGGGGCTGGGTTGCTGGTAAGTTGTCGCGCAAAGAGGCCGAAATTGGTCTATCGGCACTCGCAGGGCTTATATCGGGGCTGGCGCTACTTTTGATGCCTATCATCCCGTTTTACTGGTCTACAGCTGTATGTCTCTTTGTTTTAGGGCTTACGGGGGGGATGTATATTGTCCCTTTTGATGCCTTCTACCAGACTAATACCCCTTTGGAGAGGCGGGGGCAAGTAGTTGCTGCAACCAATTTCTTGAGTTTTTTAGGGGTTGCAATCGCCTCTTTAGCAATCTCCTTTTTCGACAGTCCAAAAACCGGCTTTTTCTTTATTGCTTTTGTTACCCTTGCCTTTTTTGCCTATGTGTTCAGTCGATTGTCCGCTAGATCCATGCACTATCTTTTGCGCTCCACAATCGGACGGATATACAGAGTGGATCTTGTCGAGCCCGAACTAGATGAATCGATGCGCAAACGGATGTATATGTTTATCCCGCGCACCTGGATGGATTTGGCCCTATTAACCACCTATAGCCCCAACATCCATTTCTACTTTATAAAGGAGAAAAAAGGGATAGTGGACCATTTTTTGAACCTATTTGCAAATGTACACATCTACACTTCAAAAAATTCATTGGATCAATTTCAGCTGGCGATCATGAAAGAGGAGAGATGCCCATTTTTGATTTTCACCTCGCGCAAATCGCTTGAAGATTTCAAAGAGAGCCTCTTTTTTAGAAAGCTGATGCAGAATCTTAAAATCAATGTCGAAATCCTTCGGGCAGTCTATAAAAAACTAGAGTCGAAAAAGTATGAGGTGACCTTCTTGCCTCAACTTCCCAGCAGGGTAGTAGCGAGATAGAAAAAAAGGGGTCCCATTAAGGGCCCCTTGATCCATCAATTTTTTGAAAAAAGATCTTAAGCTAAAGCTTTGTTTGTGCGTAACGCTAGACGGGACTTCAGACGGCTGGCTTTGTTTGGGTGAATAGTCCCTTTTTTCGCAGCTTTATCTAAAAGGCTTACGACAGTACTGAGTTGAGCAGATTTTTTGTCAGCAGAAGCCGCCTCTAATTTTTTGCGTTCAGTAAAGATTTGAGCTTTGCGGGATCTGTTTCTCAAGCGGCGCTTTTCAGCTTGGTCGTCTCTTTTGAGAGCGCTTGGACGCTTTTGAGGACCTTTTGGTTTCTTTTCGGCCATAGATATTGTACTTTCCTAAAAACTACTGTTCCAACTATAACAGGGTGGTCGTTTTGCATAAAGGATTTTCATGTGGCAGGGGCTCTTTTTTCTTATTTTAGCAAGTAATCTTTATTTAGGCGCAAATTTTGTAATAAAATTTTTTGAATATTCGTGTCAGTATCCGGTTGAACAAGTGGAGATTGCCCACTTTGATATCCAACCCGGACCTAAAGGGACCTTTTTTTTAGACGCTGCATTCCAAGTTGGTGGTAAACAGGTCGATTACAGGTTTAAAGAAAGATTTTTAAATGAATTCGTTGCGCAAGAGGCGATGGAGGAAATGCGAAAAGAGAGCTGGACGGTGTATAAAAACTCCTATGACAGCTCGTTTAGTCTGCAAAAATATTTTCCGATGAAAGAGTTGGTCCATTTTGGATTGGCTTTGGCCGTCAGCATCTATTTTATCTGGTTGTATGCCTACTCGCATAGATTCTCTTTTACCAAAGATAGCCGCTAGAGAAAACCTTTAAAAAATCGCAAACATTTTTTGTAAAATGGATCGGGTTGAAAAAACAAATCGACCGGGACTGGCTCGAGGTCTAGATTACGAAATAAAAAGAGCTTCTCGTTGTGAAACGAGAAATAATAGGTGTTTTTGGAAGAAAAAACACGTGTGACTAGAAGCGGCGGTTCACAGTAAAAAATTTTATCGTAAAGGAGCCAGGTAATTTCATACCCTAGTGAGCGGTAATCCCTTTCGCGCTCTAAAAGCTCTTTAATCCCTATTAAAGAGGTCTGCACCTCAAAGATCTTTTTTTGTTTGAGTAAAACCAGGTCTGCCGTCCTTTTAATTGAGGGGAATTTTTTTTCCATTAAAAGATCTTCACCGGAGTAGTAGTCGCATAAAAAAAGCTGAATGTCTCTATGCAAGGAGCTTTTGGCCATACGAAAACGGGCGTCAGAAGGCTCCCCCCTTTTTTTTCTTTTATGAGGGCTGTCGGAGGTGGACTGTTCAAAACTTGACATTAAGTGATATTCATATAACAATATCATGAATATGAGCAAACCATCCGAAAACCAACACACGGATCCTCAATATCAGCAAAAAATCGAGGAGCTGGTCGCTGTTGCTAAGGAACAGGGATTCATCACCTACGAAGAGATCAATGATATCCTTCCGATGACATTTGACACTGCGGAAGAGATCGATCAAGTATTGATTTTCTTAAGTGGGATGGATATCCAGATCTACAATCAAGCAGAGATTGAGAAGCAAAAAGAGCGTAAAAAAGAGGCTAAAGAATTAGAACTCTTGCCAAAACGCTCTGATGCAGCTGCAGATGATCCCGTTAGGATGTATCTTAAAGAGATGGGTTCTGTCCCCCTTCTTACTCGCGAAGAAGAGGTCGAAATTTCCAAAAGGATCGAAAAAGCGCAAATGCAGATCGAAAGGATCATCATGCGCTTCCGTTACTCTGAAAGAGAGACCTGCTCAATCATTCGTTATCTCATCTCCGGCAAAGAACGCTTTGATAAAATTGTTGCCGAAAAAGAGGTGGAAGACCGCGCCAAATTCATGCAACTATTGCCTAAACTAGAGGAGCTCCTTTCTAAAGAGGATGCTTTTTTAGAGCCACAACTTTTGAAAATGAAAGAGGTGGAAAATAGCAAGGCTGAAAGGATCAAAGTCCTTGAGGCGATAGAAAAAAGCCGTATAAGAACTCAAGCCTACTTACGACGCATGCACCTGAAATATTCGGTGATCGAAGATTTCGGTGAGGTCATCCTCTCTAGCTACGACAGACTTTTGCATTTGGAAAAAGAGATCAAAGATCTTATTCCAAGAGCAGAAAAAAATCGCTTTGCAGCGCAAAAACTTTTTTCGGCGAGACGACGTCTATTTTTAAGAGAGCTTGCTGCCGGAAGGACATTAGACGAATATAAAAAAGATGTCCGCATGTTGCAGCGCTGGATGGACAAGAGCCAGGAAGCTAAAAGAGAGATGGTGGAGTCCAATCTGCGCCTTGTGATCTCGATTGCGAAAAAATACACGAACCGTGGCCTTTCTTTCTTGGATCTGATCCAAGAGGGGAACATGGGGTTAATGAAGGCGGTGGAAAAATTTGAATACCGACGCGGGTATAAATTCTCTACTTATGCTACCTGGTGGATTCGACAAGCAGTAACACGAGCTATTGCCGATCAGGCCCGCACTATCCGTATACCTGTGCACATGATTGAAACCATCAATCGTGTATTAAGGGGCGCTAAAAAGCTCATGATGGAGACAGGTAAAGAGCCTACTCCTGAGGAGCTTGCTAAAGAGCTTGGGTTGACACCTGATCGCGTGCGTGAGATTTATCGAATTGCTCAACATCCGATCTCCTTGCAAGCAGAAGTGGGAGACAGCGGAGAGAGTCAATTTGGTGATTTCCTTGAGGATACCGCAACCGAGTCCCCTGCAGATGCTACAGGATATTCGATCCTAAAAGATAAAATGAACGAAGTTCTCTCGACATTAACTGACAGAGAGCGTACAGTATTAATCGAACGTTTCGGTTTACTTGACGGAAAACCGAAAACTCTCGAAGAGGTAGGTGTGCAATTTAAGGTAACTCGTGAAAGGGTGCGCCAAATTGAGGCCAAAGCTTTGAGAAAAATGCGTCATCCCACCCGATCCAAGCAACTACAAGCTTTCCTTGAGGCTGTTGAGGGGAAGGAATAAGTCTGACGGGGTATTAGCTCAGTTGGTAGAGCACAACGCTGGCAGCGTTGGGGTCAGCGGTTCGAGTCCGCTATACTCCATTTAATCCTTTCTTTAATTCTAAAAACACACGTAAAGAAACAACTTTTCTAGTTGTCTCTATTCGTGAACTTCCAGATAATACCCAAAAGAACTTTTTTGATCCGGGGACTCTATGACGCATCTTTTTTTTGAACATGTTGGATCACAACCTGTCGATCTGATACTGGAGATAGGCAGAATGTGGGCCAAAGACCCTAATTCGGAAAAAATAAATTTGGGGATTGGTATCTATCTTGATGAAAAGGGGAGGTGCCCTGTCTTTAAGGCGGTAAAAGAGGCTGAAGAAAATTTAATCGTGAACGAGGTCTCCAAAACCTATCTTCCCATCGAGGGTGAGCCCCACTTTCTAGAGGAGACAAAAAAACTCCTTTTTTTAGAAAATGCTCCCCTAATTGCAGCAGCACAGACACTGGGGGGGACAGGTGCTCTAAGAGTTATTGCCGATTATCTCAGATTAGAATGGAATCACCCTATCTATGTCTCGGATCCTACATGGGCTAACCACCACGGGGTGTTTAAAGCAGCAGGTCTTGAGGTAAGAACCTATCCCTACTATGATCGGACAACACACACTGCCAAAAAGGGCGAGTTTTTTGATTTTTTACAGCGTTTGGAAAAGGGCTCTATTGTTTTGCTTCATGGGTGTTGCCATAACCCCACCGGAATCGATTTTACCCACAGTGAATGGGATTTTATTTTAGATTGTTGTCTCAAAAAGGGGCTTTTACCCCTCTTTGATATCGCTTACCTGGGGCTTGGCGATGGGATTGATGAAGACCGTTATGCGGTAAACACCTTTTTCAAAAGTGGGATCGAAATGTGTGTTGCCTTCTCTTATTCAAAAACTATGGATCTCTACAGGGAAAGGGTTGGGGCGTTGATGATTGTCAATCATAGTCACACTCTTGAGGCGATGCAAAGCACCATCAAACATATAATTAGACGCAATTATTCTAATCCACCAGCACATGGAGCTTTAGTTGTCCAAACAATATTAACCGACCCGAAAAGAAAAAAACTTTGGCTTGACGAGCTTGAGGAGCACCGGCTGAGAAGTTGTGCCATGCGTAAGCTTATTTTTGCAGAATTAGGGAGCTGGATTCAGCATAAAAAAGAGTTTCAAGAGGCTAAAGGGTTTTTTTCCTATCTGGGAATATCTAAAGATGCGGTTCTGGAGTTAAGAAAAGAGAGCATATATTTGCTCGATGACTCGAGATTAAATGTTTTGGGGGTAAACTCGGCAAACATCGGGCGGCTTAAACAGGTTTTTTCAAGGTTGCGTCATGGATAAAAAACTAGGTTCTACACTCTTATTTTTGTCTCTGATCCTATTTTTGATTTTTCAAATCCCTTTTGTGAAAGAGATCCGCCTAAGATCAAGCGTGCAAAAGTTTTTTAGCTCGGCACAAGCGGGGGGAGATAGTACACTTGAGCTACTAAGTTTGGAAAATCTTCTTTTAAAGGATGAGTTGGATGCCATACGCAACCAGCTTAACTACGACCTAAAAGACTGGGATGCGATTCAGGCTAAAGTGATCTTTAGGGAAAATATCTCTTTCGGCTCCTTCCTCTGGGTAGACAGGGGAGAGGCGGATAACAAACGATTGGGGGCCACAGTCATCGCAAAAAAAAGCCCCGTTGTTTTAGGTAAAGGGGTAGTGGGGGTGATCGAGGAGGTGCTAGAAAAAAAGAGCCTTGTGCGTCTAATTACAGACCCGAAATTACAAATAGCTGTGCGCGTGGACCGGGGGAAAAAAGGGATCTATCTTGAAGAGAGGCTTTATGAGCTTAAGAATCTTTTAGAAAAAGAGGAGGAGATCTTTAAAAACCAGGAGCATAAAGAGCTCACCAATGATTGGATTCAGGTTTTATTGGAGAAGGTGAGACCATTAAGGGGAGCGCTTTTAGCAAAAGGGGTGATTCAAGGGGTAGCAAATCCGGGTTGGAGGGTAGCTTACGACACCTTAAGTGGCTACGGATTCAATTATGATTTTGCAGATAGCGAGGGTGGCCCCTTTGATTTAAGAACAGAGCACCTGATCCGGGTGGGAGACCTTCTGGTCACTACGGGCTTAGATGGGATTTTTCCCAGAGGACTACATGTGGGAGTGGTCACAAAAATCGATCCTCTCAAAGAGGGGGGATACGCGTACGGGCTCTCGGCAACCCCTTCGGTCCATGAATTGCAATATCTGGATAACGTCCAGATTTTACCCCCTCAATGGGGATAAGCGCCGAATATTTTAGTGTACTCGTGTTGAAAGTTGGGTGATTCCGTATTTTGATCACAGGCCTTTACCCAATTCTCCAGAGAATCAAACGAGAATTTTTTTAAAGGGACTTCATCCATTACGAAAAGGGGCTTGTGAAAATAGAGGGTATCGTAACCGATGCTTGACCTATCGGTGAGAACTCCGCTATGAAGCTCCAAAAAAGGGTAAATATAGGGGCAAGTATGGGAAAGGAGTTGGATAGAATATTTGGCCTCTAATCGGATATGCAAAAGCTCTCTTTCGGCTAAAATGGGGTGCAGTCTGAAGACAAACCGCTTTTTGAAAGGGTGCTGGCAAAGCTGTACTAATTTTTCTTCAATGTTGGGCGAATCCCAGGTTAGAGCTACGAGAAGGGGTTTAGCTGTTTCAGGAACTGGTAAAAAAGGTTTCGCTTTTTCAAAAATTTCTTTTTTAAACTCATGATAGAAACGGAGTCGATAGTTGGGGAAGTCCTTATAAGACAACACCGAGTCATAAAGAGAAAAATCTTGAAATTTATCGGAGAAACCGTGGTGAAAACGGACCATTTTGGGTTTTTTACCATACAGCGCATGATGCAACTCCCGCAAAGGTGTTTCGCTTGTAGAGGTGCTGATATATGCGTCCAGATCGTGAATTTTTGGGAAATTTTCTAGGCGATAGTAGGGGACCCAAGGGTAAAAATCGAGGAGCGCCTCCTCAGTTTCGTTATTACGCACTAAAAGGGGGATCTTTTCGTAGAAAGAGAGGGGGGCTAAATGATCCAGGTGGTGGGGGAAAGAGGCTAGAATACCCCTAATAGATGGTGTCGTCACCTTCGTTGATGTCCTTTAAAAGAGCCAGTACTCTTATTTTGATCTCATCTAAAGAATTATACTGATCAAATGCATACGGGAGAATCTCTTTTTTCTTTATTTGTAGATTTTCTACTTTTTTCAAACTCTTGTCCAAATTCTCTTGAAATCGGATTCCCAGGGTATCAAGTTCTGGATGATCTTTGAAAAAAAAGGTGGGTGTGTTGAAGAATAGGGCATCGTAAACCGCATTAGAGTCCTCAACAACAAAAAGAGACCCTTTTTCTAAGTAGGGGTAGACATAAGGGGTGTCTAATTTCTCCTCTGAATGGATCGCCCTATCGAAAAGATCATTGAAAGTTTTTGCGTGGTACTTAACAAACAGTTTCCAACCCTCTTTCAGATGAGCTCTTAAAAAAGCGATGTGTGAAGGGTCCTCCAGATTTGTTGGAAAAAAAAGAGCCTTGTGTTCTTTTGCAAAAGAAAAGGGGCGCTCGATCTTTTCTTCCATAAATGTCTGGTGTTTTTTGAAATACAGATAGCGATAGTTTCCGATGCTGACAAGAGTTTTAAAATTATACATAGTGGTAAGTGAATAGAGCAAATCCACCATTTTTTTTCCCAGAACAAGGATGTGCTTTTCTCCCAAAATTCCCCTGGAAAGATCCTCCTGTGCATATCCGTGAGGGACAAAAACGGTATGTAAAGCCCTTTTTTCCATCATCTCTTCAAGGCCAAAAAGGCGTCTAATTTTTGTGGTGAGTAGGCACGAGATCAGGGTATTTCCCTCTTTAAGGAGGGCTTTGCCTAAGAGAGGAGGAGTGTAGATTTGCACATTGACAGCAGGATAAAAAGTCCTTATGCTTTCCAAGATTTTTTCATCCGTAACAAATAAGGGGAGACCTAAGATCTCCATTAAAGGAGCCATGTGGTCGATATCCTCAAAACGGCTGCCGTAGATTAAACCCATTGATGCCATAGATCTTTTACCTACCATGTCTTTTAAAACCGATCAAGAATCTTTACGAAAATGGTTCCTAGAAACAAAGAGAGAGTTTCCGTGGAGAAAAGAGATCACCCCTTACAGAGTTTGGATTTCGGAGGTGATGCTCCAACAAACCCGGGCAGATGTTGTCGTTGAGTATTTCAACCGATGGATGAGACTTTTTCCTACAATACAGGATTTAAAAAAAGCCCCCATAGAGATGGTGCTCAAAGCTTGGGAGGGGTTGGGATACTATTCAAGAGCTAGAAACATCCACAAAGCTGCAGAGATACTCTCTGAAACATTTCCGGAGGACTTCCATTCGTTGACTGCTATCAAAGGGATTGGCCCCTATACAGCGGATGCCCTATTAAGTTTTGCCTTCCAAAAAAAGGTGATAGCAGTAGATGCGAATGTGGATAGGGTTTTATCCAGGTATTATGCCTCAACTGATCTTAAGGAGTGCAAAAGAAGGGGAGAAGAGGAGTTAAGTTCTTATCGTCCGTTTGAAATAGCAGAAGCGCTTATTGAACTTGGGGCAACCATTTGTAAAAAAAAGGCCGACTGTGCTCTATGCCCGTTGACTCAAGGTTGCCAGGCGTATAAAGGGGGAGTTGTGGATAATTTTTTAAGCACCAAAAAAAGGAAAGAGGCTCAAAAGGTGTATAAAGAGGTGCACCTTTATGAGCATAAGAATCTTTTTGGTATACGCAAAAAGGGAGAAAAGGAGCTTTTTAGAGATCTTTATCTTTTTGAAGAGGAAGAGATTAGTGAAAAAGAATTTCTTGCCCTCTGCAAAAAAGGGCCTTTTAAAATGGTAACCGCAACGGCTACTTTTTATCGATTTCATCTGATAGCAAATATAAAAAAACTCGATACATTTAAGGAGGATTTAGAGTTTTTCACCCTTGAAGAGTGCTTAAAGAGGCCGTTTTCATCTGGACATAGAAAAATTTTACACCAGTTGGCCTCTTTTTTAAACACTTGAAAAACGGTTAAGCTGAATCAAAAGCTAAAAAGCCTATCTCTAGTTAGATCTTGAGCATTCTTGCTACAACAAGACCGCCTATTGTCCAGCTTAAAAATGTCGTAACCAAAACAAATGCACTTATGGAAAAGGGGACCGAGCACCACAAGAGCATCGATCCAAAACCACCAATTGTGATGATCAGGCTAATCATCAAGATGGTTTCAATGCGGCCGGGGATGTTATTGGCTCTTAATACAAGCATGATTCCTCCGATGAGTCCTGCCACAATGATTTTTTCCAAGATCGAGATTAGGCGAATAGCCCATTCATGATGAGAGACCGATTTGTCTATAAAAGCCACCACTCGTACTGGTGTAGCCTCGCTCCCGTCTGGTCTAATCGAATAGATTCCGCTCTCTTTGGTGTTCTCGTTGAGGCATTTTCTAACGGCGCAATCGCTCTTAAAATAGCTAGACGCTCGAAACGGGGTGGCTTGCCACATCAAATGGTTTGCAAAAAACACAACAAGGCCAGCCACAATCGCCGCTTTTATCAAAGAAAAGTTCATAAAAGTCCTAAAATAAGGGATTTTTTCCCATCTTGAAAAATTAAAAATTTCTTTTCAACCCTCATGTTTGGATAGTGATCTCCTCTTTGTTGTTTTTTCTTGAAAAGGGGGATTCTGTTTCAGTAGAATGCAAAGACTGTTTTAGTAAGGAAATCACCAATCATGATCGAGGTTTTACGCACGGATGCTATCGGGGTTAAAAAAAACTGGCTTGAGCGATACTGGGTTTATGCCACGGTTGCGATTGCAATAGCACTCTTTTTAAGTGTTTTTGCTGCGTTAAGTTCTAAAAATGGGACAGAAGGGGTGGAGGTGTTTTCGACACTGATGGATATGCAAGAACAAGAGGTTGTCTCAACTAAAGAAAAGAAGCAGGCGAGCCGTTTTTTAGTGAAACACCGGGACTTGATGCGGGAGATGGGGAGATTTTTTCTTGATGATGCAGTGATCGTAGAGCAACTAACCAAAAAAGTCTCTTCGCAATTTTCTCAGGCAACCAGGCTGATCTCTTTAAAAAGATATAAAGAGGCTTTGGATGTATCTCTCAAACACCATGAAGAGCTGCAATCACCCACTTTGAAATGTCTGAATCTTTTAAGGATTCTTGCTCTGGAATCGACGCTTAAAAACCCTAGTCATCAAAAGACCTTGGCATCGTTGCAGGAGTTAAAAACCGCCTTTCCACAAGAGGTTGAGGAGGTTCTCGACTTTTATAAGATAGGGGATATTACGGTAGAAACACTCTACTCTTGAAAAGATCATTCAACCCCCATTATCGGTCAAAAAAACCCATAAATCGGGGGCTGAGCAGGGTGGAGGTCGAGGCGTTATTGCCCCCTTCTGGCCATGATGAGTGTTTCACCTGCGACTAGACCAAAGATCAAGAAAGTTAGAGGCGAGGCAACGAGCGAAACCACTATTGCTACAATCGCTATGATGAGCTGACTGTATTTGTTTCCGGATCCGACACTAAATCTCATTACGGATTCCAACCCTTGTCTAATTGGTCTAGGTAATAAGCAGCCTAGAACACCGCCAATACCTAAGAGGATGATGCACCACGTTTCCATACCAAAAAAGTAACGGGCACTTATAGCTGAGAGGATAAAGATAAGACAGAGACTGATTTCAGCTCCGTAATTTTTGAAAAAGGATTGCATTTCCTCTACTGAAACACCCTCTTTCTTTGATCTATTTTGGTCATTATTTGCCATGAAATGGATTTCCTTGTTTATTTCTTCACAATAAACATTTATGAATATTTTTCAATAAATGGATGTTAAACCCTAGTTTCTATATACTTATCACATGTGGTCCTATTTCTCCCGATGGATTCCCTTTTATCAAAGATGGGTGAGCACAATCACCACAGCGGCCGTTTTGGCACCCATAATCCCCTTTACTTACGGGCTTTATCTTAAAAAACTCCCTGATTCCCCTCTAGCGGATCCTCAAGAGGGGGGCAAATCAATCCAGCAGTTTGTTTTTCCCGATTGGAGTCCTAACTGGTGCAAAACCTCCTACACAGAGCTCGATGAGCTTTGCCCCCTTTTTTTTGAAAAACTGGAACTTTTAGGGGTCAATACACGTCCCGATAGGGAAGCGGACGAGGCCCTTTTAAGAATTAAGGGGAAAAATGAGGAAAAGACGGTGTTTTTAAAAACCCCTTTTTACCTTGGATACGATAATGAGGGGCAGCTCTGTTTTGCCGACGAAAACACAGGGGTATACCAAGCCCAGTATGATGGGCTGGAGCTAAACGTTGCTTGGAACGGACAAAAAAACCGGCTTTTTGCCCACTCTTTGGAGGAAAAAAAGGGGGGAGCTGAGACGGGAAAACTACGTATTTTCAAAGAGCATCTCAGACGCTTGAAATTTTTGGGGAAAGACGCCCTGGCTGAATACCTAAAAAGGGAGAGAAAAGAGACATTACGCCTTTTTGATCCTATCCAACAAAGGCTATATGTGCTCGTAGAAAATGATCTTTTGTATTTTAAAGAGGGGCGCCTTTTTTTTGCCGCAGAAAGAGGGCAAAGAGGTGATTGCTTTTTGTCAAAATTACAGAGCGTAGAAGACACCTTTATTGAGCTTGTCGTTTGGGATCAAAAAGGGTTCCAAAAAGAGCCCCTAAGAATACCCCTTGAAAAGCCTGAGAGGCTTGCCCCTAAAGTGCAGACTTTTTTAGAAGGGGCGAAGCCTTTTGGTTATGAGGCGATTTGGCTTAAAAAAGGGAGCAGGATGGCGGTATACGTGGGGGACTGGCTGATTGAGGAGAATGGGGACTGGACAAGAGCGCAAAAAGCAAGGCTCGAGGAGGCGTTTGAAGGTAGGTTTAACGCTGGCCTCTTATATTTTTCCTCCATGAAAAAAGAGGGGGGTAAATGGGTCGCCCAATTTGAGGTTTTTGATGGTCTTCATATACAAAAAGAGACTGTAAGAGTTACATTAGATACCAAATTATCAGTAATGGCACCAAACCCTCCTAAGGCTGGTGCTAAAACGGAAAAAAAGGGGGAGTCTAAAGAGGGTATGCGCCATTTTCCCCCTGCGGTTGACCCGATGCTGGATGATTTCGACGACGAACTAGAGGATTTCTGATGAGATTTTTTGCCCTCTCAGCTTTTGGGGTGTGTTTAACACTTAGCTCTCTATGTGCAAAAGAGAGGCCAGTTTTAGCGGAAGAAAAAAAACAGATTCTTCCCCAAATGCAAAGTGATCTCACTTTGTTGAGAAAAGAGATCGATGAACTCTATTTACAAGCCGGTTCTTTGGTTTCTGCTAATGCCCAGTTAGACGAGTATCAAGATTTATTGGGGCGAATCAACGAAAAGAAACAAGCCCTCGAGGAGAAACAAAAAGATTGGAAGAGTCGATTTTCCTACCTTTTTGCCCCCAAAAAAGAGGAATTTGCCCTTTTTGACCAGGAGGAGACCACCATTGGGCAGCTCATAAGCGAGTACGGCTCCAAAGATTTCCTCTATATTCTACCTCAAGAGGTCTCCACGATAAAAATCTCGATGCAGTCGGCGATTGCGATACCTAGGGATTCCTGGCAGGAGATGATCGATCTTATTTTGCAATACAACGGAGTCGGGGTAATTGAGATCAACCCTTTTGCAAGACAGCTTTTTCTTTTAAAACAAGATCTCATCACCTGCAATCGCATCACTTATAAAAAAGAGCATTTGGCCGTTGTTCCCCCCGCCAGCCGGGTGATGCATCTTTTTGAGGCGCCTGTAGAAAATATCAAAAACACTTTCTTTTTCTTTGATCGCTTTCGGGATACAAAACGGACATTTGTCTACCAGATTGGGGCTAAAATTGCTCTTGTGGGGACAAAAGAGGATGTTATGCGCCTTGTAGAGATGTATGACGGAGCCTTTGATGACGAGGCGGAACGGATCACGAGAGTTATGTCGCTACAAAAGCTCTCGCCGGAGGAGATGAAGAATATCCTCAAGGCCTTTTTTGGCGGCCTTGCTGAAAATATGAGTATGATGGGGAAAAATCCGACCGAATTGTCTGTTCTGCCCCTTGTGCAAGAGTCGGGGATTGTCCTTGTTGGGCCAAAAAAACTCGTCGAACGGGCGATGGAAATCGTGAAACAAACCGAGGATCAGTTAATCGACCCCTCCGAAATGACCGTTTTCTGGTACGTTTGCCGACACAGCGATCCGAATGATATCTCTGAGATTTTAGAGCAGGTTTACGCCTCTTTAATGAAGTTTGGTTTGGAGTCTGCTGATAAAAAAGAGACAAAAGAGCAACAAGCCTCAAAAGAGATTCTCCTAAATGAGCCAACACCGGGGGCTTATAATACCATTGATCCTGCAGTTAGAGGGCTGGTGAACCCCCCAAAAGTCCAAACCCCCGATCCACAAGGGCCGGTGAAAACGGTAAAACTGAAAAATTTCATCCCCTATGGAAAAGCCGGGGGGATCATGATGGTTGTACGCAAAGATACGTTGGATCGGATCAAAGATCTTTTGAAAATGCTCGATGTGCCTAAAAAAATGGTCCATTTTGAGGTGATTTTGTGTGAAAAGCGGACCAATATGCAGACTAATTCGGGGCTCAACCTCTTAAGGATCGGCACAAATGCCCTAAGCCAAGTTGCAGGTGGGCTGGATTTCTTGAACCAGCCTGTTCAACCCAACAGGGGAATTCTCGAATTTTTCTTTAGCCGCCCAAGATCCAAAGCCTTTCCCGCATTTGATCTAACGTATAATTTTTTGATGAATCAAGAGGACATTCGGATCCACTCTTCTCCTACGGTAACCACTATAAACCAAACGCCGGCAACAATTGCTATCGTTGAGGAGATTTCGATCAACAATGGAGCCGCCGCAGTAAACAACACAGGCGGATCTATCTCATACCAGGACTCCTACTCCCGGGCACAGTATGGTGTGACTCTTGTCATGACCCCTACCGTTCATGAACCAGAGCCTGATGATGACCAACGACGAAACTATATCACTATTGATGCCGATGTAACGTTTGATACGATTAAAAATGACATAGCCTTCAAACCCGATGTCAATCGCCGTCATGTGATCAACCAGGTGCGGGTTTTGGATGGGGAGACGATCATCATGGGTGGGCTAAAACGGAAAGATTCCCTTGATAAAACAGAAAAGCTTCCGTTTTTGGGGGAGATCCCCGGTTTAGCAAAAGTTTTTGGTGCCTCCCAAATGACCGATCAACTAACCGATATGTACATATTCATTACCCCTAGAGTAATAAAAAGTACCCATGCGGATTTAGAGGCGATCAGACAAGAGGAGCTTTGCCGCAGACCTGGAGATTTGCCTCCGTTTCTTGAGTGTCGCAAAGAGGCAAAAATGAAACAAAAAAGGAAGCTTTTCGAGCAAAGCATGAAGCTTTTGACCGGTAATACCCATGACTACAAAGACCCCTCTTGCCGCTACTGAGCTTGAGCTAGAAAAAAATACCCATTGGTTGCAATCCAGATTTTTGATCGAGGGGACGCAGATAGTTCCCTATGCTTTTGCAAAAAAACACCGGTGTATCCCCTTTTTTGAAAATGGGGAAAAAATCGAGGTAGCGGTTCACGATCCTTTCTGCTTTGAAGCGCTTGAAGATCTTAGATTCAAGACAAAAAAACGGATTGTCCCCGTTCAAAAATCTCTGGAGGAGATCGAGCAGGCGATTGAGCTATGCTATCATAAAAATAGTCCAAGGATGTTGGACAGCCCCCAAGCGCAGCAGGAGATCTCGGTCGAGCATTATGATCTTTTGGAAGAGCGCTTAGAAAATGGGGTGATCCACTTATGTGATCGTATCCTTCTAGAGGCCATTAGCCAAAAAGCGTCCGATATCCATTTTGAGCCGCAGGAAAATTTTCTTCTTGTGCGCTATCGAATTGATGGTGTTTTGCACGAAAAAAAAACCGTGGTGCGTTCCCAGCAAAATGAGCTGATCACACGCTTGAAAGTTTTGGCTAAGCTGGACATTGCAGAGTCCAGGTTACCCCAAGACGGAAGGATGAAGCTCGCTCTAGGGGAGCGGCAGATCGATTTCCGCGTGTCGACTGTTCCGGTCGTTTTTGGGGAGAGGGTTGTTTTAAGGATATTGGATAAAAAAAATATCCATTTAGGGTTGGATGCGCTTGGATTGGAAAAGGAGCTGTTAGAAAAGCTTAAAACCCTTTTAACCAAAACGCAGGGGATTCTTCTTGTTACGGGTCCAACGGGAAGTGGGAAAACAACAACTTTATATAGCGCTTTGAAAGAATTGGACTCCTCTCAAATCAACATCATGACGATTGAAGATCCGGTGGAATACAAGTTGCCCCATATGGCGCAGATCGGGGTCAACTCCAAGATACATCTCACCTTTAGCACAGGCTTAAGACACATTTTAAGACAGGATCCAGATGTGATCATGGTGGGTGAGATTCGGGATAAAGAGACAGCAGAGATTGCGATTCAGGCCTCTTTAACTGGGCATCTGGTATTGTCCACATTACACACAAACGATGCATTGAGCGCCCCAACCCGACTCATTGATATGGGTATAGAACCTTTTTTGATCTCATCCTCTCTTATCGGGGTGCTAGCCCAACGCCTGGTGCGTGTGATTTGCCATTCCTGCAAAGAGCGCTACTCTCCAAGTGATGAGGAGTGTAAAGATCTTGGTCTTGAGGGGGATAGGCCGTCTCTCTATCGTGCCCGTGGATGCCCCCAATGCTTTGAGCTCGGATATAAAGGGCGGATGGGAATTTATGAGCTACTTGTAATGACACCCTCGATGCGCTCAGTGTACCATGAAGAGCAGGATCCTGTTAAAAGGGCGGCGTTTGCAAAAAATCAGGGATTCATCTCTTTGCGCGAACAGGGGATTAGACTAGTTTTAAACGGGATCACTACAGTCGAAGAGATTGTGCGGGTAACAGGTAAAGGGGCAGTGTAGTATGCCTATCTTTATCTATAAAGGGATGGATGCCTCCGGTGCTCTACTAAAAAAAGAGATTTGGGCAGACTCGCTTGAGGGGGCAAAAGAGCTTTTGATTAAAGAGGAGATCTGGTTTACAGAAATTCTGCCCCAAAAGGGTGCAAAAAAAGAGCTTCTGAGTCTTCATGAAACAATCCTTTTTTTTCAGGATTTGTATCAGCTTTTGCAAGCAGGGATCGTCCTTTTTGATGCTTTGGATCTTATACAGCAAAAATTTGAGGGGACGAAACAGTACCCCCTTTTTTTAGGGCTAAAAGAATCCCTAAAAAGGGGTAAAAGCTTCTCCTCGTCGATGGAAGAAGCCAACCAGGCGTTCGATCCGGTGATCGTGGGGATGATCCGCATGGCAGAGACCTCCGGCCAAATAGCTGTTACGGTAAAAGAAATTACCGAGATGCTGAAAAAAAAAGAGACCCTTAAAAAGCAAGTCCTCTCCGCAGTAAGCTATCCCGCTTTTTTGCTCTCTTTGGCATTCCTAATTTTAGTTGTCCTACTAACTTTTCTTGTCCCCTCCCTTAAAGAGCTCTTTTCTGAAAAAAATCTCCCTCTTCTGACGCGAGCGATATTGAAATCTTCAGAAATTTTCACCGAAAATGGGTTGTTGTTTGGGGCCTTTTTTTTAGTGACCCCTTTTTTAGTGCGCTTTTTTTTAAAAATGGAGAGAGTCTCCATTTTTTTAGGGGAAACGGTGCTAAAAATCCCTGTGCTATCGACTTTTCTTAAAGAGCTCCTCATGGCCCGTTTTTGTCGCGCCCTTTATGCCCTTATAGCAGCTAATGTACCCTTAGTAGAGGCTCTAGAGCTCTGCAAAGGGGTCATGGAAAACCGTTTTTTTGTTCAAACAATCGATAAAGCCCTTTTCCTTATCCATCAGGGGAATGCAATTTCGGTCTCATTCAGGGAGTCCCCTTTGATTTCTCCACTTTTCTGTCGTATGTTAGAAACGGCCGAAAAAAGTGGAGAATTAAAAACTGTTTTATTTCAAGCTGGAGAACTTTACGAGCAGAATGTTGAGTCCTCTCTAAAAAAAATGGTGGGAGTTCTGCAACCTTTTTTAATCATTTTTATCGGATTTATTGTTGGATTGATTATGATAGGTACCCTTTTACCAATGACGGATATCAGATCTTTTATGGAGGCATCGTGAAAAAGAAAGGAAAAAAAGCGCTTACGTTGATCGAGATCATGATTGTTATGCTGATTTTAGGGCTAATTTCGGGTCTGTTTATGTTCAATATGAAGGGGAGCCTTGAGGAGGGGAAAGCTTTTAAAACCGAACAAGCATCCCAACAAATTCAGGAGATTTTTTCCATGCAGATTGCTATGGGGGTCGATCCAGAATCTATTCAAAAGGAGCCTGAGCTTGTTCTAAAAAACGCAAAAATGTTCAAAGATCCCAAATCGATGCTCAAAGATGGCTGGGGTGTGCCTTACCGTATTGAGGTGTCGCAAGAAGACGAGGTTTTTGTCCGCTCCGAAAAATTTTTATCCTACGTCCAAAAACAAAAAAACATCTCTGATGAAGACCTGAAAGAAAAATACTCCTGGATGTTTCCACCAGCTAAAATAGGCTGACTTTAAGGAATGAATCCTAAAAGACGGAGAGCTTTTTCTCTTTTTGAGATGTTGATTGTGATGGTTCTGCTTGGTACCTTGATGGGGGTCGTTTCCACGAAAGGTTTTAGCTACTGGAGGCTCTACAGGGAAGCCTGCGCCAAAGAAGAGCATAGTTTAATTTTTTCTTTGCTCTCAGAGTACGCAAAACTCGAATCGACCCCATTTGTAGTCGATTTTATCCAAAAAAATGGGCAAACATATGTCGATTTGGAAAATATTGAAGGGCTAAAGCCCGGTTTTTTTCGTGGTAAAAAGTTTGTGATTGCAGCAAAAATAAAAGAGAAAAAGGTCCTTTTTGCAAAAGATGGTAAGGCAAAAATTTTAGAAGAGCACCCCTCATGATACCCCTTGGATCAATTTTCTTACTGCTGGTTTTGCCCCTGTGTGCTTATGAGTGCGCACGGACAAAAAAAAATCTCGTCCTTATCGATGCTTTAGATCAGGATCTCGTGGATAAAGCCTATACCACCTCCTGGCGTCGTTATATGCATAGGTATCCCGATAATTTTACGTGCTGGTTTGTAAAATCCCATTCAAATCTACCATGGTATTCTTTTGAAAAAGATGTTCTTTGGCTAAAAAAACCCCAAACCACATCCCGAACACCCCTCTGTAAACTCCTAGATGCAGTAGAGGTTTTTAGTCCACAGCTCGATCTTTATGATTTTATCATTTGTCCCAGCCATTCCTCTTTTTTAGTCTTTCCCGATCTTTTAAAATTTTTAAGTCACCTCCCGTTGCAAAAAACAGCCTCTATAGACCAAGAATTGTCTCCACTCGACAAGAACCCCCCCCTTTTTTTTGAGGGGGCATGTACGATTTTATCGAAAGATCTTGCGCAATTGCTCCTCAAAAATAAGAGTTCCTTGGTCGAGGGGGCCTCTAAAAATATCTTTGAGCAAAATCAAACCCTTGCCCAATTTTTCGATGCCCAAAATATCTCTATTAAGAGGCACCTTTTGCATCGATTTGAAAATAAATTTCATCGCCCTTTGAAAGTTCTAAAACAGATGGATGAGGGGATCTTCCTTTTCCAGGTCAAGCTCGAGGGGGATGCAGTATTTCGATACAGGTTAGAAAAAATCATCCATCAAGAGCTTTTTCAAATTACCTATGAGGGATTACTAGAGCCAGACAGGTTGTAACAGCTATTGCGCCAAAAACAGACACTTCATTACAATAACGGATCAATTTTACCAAAGATTCGAGGCGTCATGGACAGATTTTCTTGGGCTTTCATTTTGCACTTAGCACTTACCACAGGTGTTATGCACGCTTTGCCCCCCAAAACTTTGGGTCAGTCCCAAAAGCCGCGTCAAGAGCAGATACTTCTTAAACCTCGACACCCTGAATGGACGAACACTATTCTTGCTACCCATCCTAGCGGTCAGATCGCAAAAATCCGTTTTTTTGAGGATGATATCGCCGTTAAAGAGATTAGTTACTTCGAAAATGGGCAAATCTGTGAAGAGGCCGATTTAACCGAGATTGACCATAAACCGGTTTATCATGGAGTCAAAGTCCAAGTTGATAGAGAGGGGCACCTTCATTCAATAATGCACTACGAACTTGGAAAAGCACATGGGAAAATGCGCGTTCTATTTCCAAACGGATCTGTGAGACTCGAGGGGGAGTATAAAAATGGTTTTGAAGAGGGGCCTTTTACCCAATACTTCGAAGATGGTTCGAAGCTGGATGAATCGAATTTCGTCTTAGGAAAAAAGGAGGGGGAGACAATCCAGTACTACCCTTCTGGACGAAAAGCGAAAACAATTCAATGGAAGAGTGGAAAAAAAGAGGGGAAAGAGACCTCGTGGTACGAAAACGGGGTGATGGCTGCCGTTTTGCACTATGCAGAGGATCTTTTAGAAAATGATGCCTCTAATCCGGCGGTTGTGATCTATCATGAGCAAAAAGGGATCAAGGAGATTCAGGAGTTCCAAAAGGGGGTCCCAACCAATTTTCATATTCAATACCATACAAATGGTAAAGAGCGACAAAGGATTTTCTTCAAAGAGGGGAAAATCGATGGGCAAATTACTACCCGCTCGTCTGATGGGAAGGTGATTGGAGAGGCGCAGTTTAGAGAGGGGGTACCCTATGGTCACCATTATCTCAAACATGAAAATGGGCAAATAGCTTTTGTTGCCGATTACGATGATAACGGAGTTATTGTGGGCTTTATCCATGAATATACCGACAAGGGGCAGCTTATCGGAAAATTTCGCCGTTCACAAAATATGTTCGATGGCCCGTACGAGTCCTGGTACCCTAACGGGAATTTGCGCATCGTTGGATCCTACAAAAACGGAAAACCCGATGCTGAGCTTAAGACCTTTTTTGAAAATGGGAAGCTCCATACGCAAGGATTTTTCCATGAGGGGAAAAAAGAGGGGCGTCATGTCGAATTCAATGAGAAAGGGGAGAAGATTGCCGATATCGAATTTAATGCTGACGTGCCGCACGGGCGCTGGCTCTGTTGGTTTGAGGGGGGAAAGCTAAAACAGGACATCACCTATATTGAGGGGAAAAAGAGTGGCAATTGCAAGCAGTATGCTGACAACGGGCAGGTGCTTATGGATGTAGTCTACTCTGAGGATAAGTTGGTGGGAGAGTATAAAGAGTTTTACCCAAATGGCAAACCCTCCGTAATCGGGTTTTACAAAGAGGGGAAAAATGAGGGTACTTTCAAAGGTTTCTATCAGGATGGTTCTGTAAAGTTTCAAAGAGAATTCTTAGAGGGCAAACCGATTGGGGAGCACAAAGAATTTTATGAAAAAGTGGACCTTAATGCAGAACCTCTTATACATAGACTTGTCCGTTTTGATTCCGAGGGGGTCTACCATGGGGAACAGAGAACCTATCATCCGAATGGAATCATGGCGAGTGTTATCAACTATGACGCAGGTGTTTTACAGGGGCTGAAGGTTCTTTTTGATGCCGAAGGGCGTAAGATAGAGGAGGCATGGTTTGAAAACGGGAAACTGCATGGTCCGTATCTTTCTGTAGATGCTGAGGGAAGAGAGACCGTTTTACACTACGTGGAAAATAAAAAAGAGGGCCCCTATCTTGTGTACCATAAAGATGCCCCGGACGGTATCAAAATGCGTGCAGTTGAGGGCACTTTTAAAAATTCCAAGATTGATGGAGAGTTGCGCGAATACAATGTCTACGGAGATCTTGTGGCCATGACAACCTATAAAGCGGGGAAAAAAGAGGGGTTAAGCGCTTTGTATGGGGAACATGGGAAGGTATTGATGACTGTGGAGTATGCTAATGATAAAAAAGAGGGGCGGCTAGTCCAATACTTCCCATCGGGGATTATCGCGAAAAAATCCTACTATAAATGCGATCAGCTTGAAGGGACGCACGAGGAGTTCTACCCAACAGGCACTTTGTATAACCGCTGTTTTTACAGAGAGGGGATTCTTGACGGGGTCAGCGTCAGCTACTCTGAAGAGGGGATCAAAATCTTTGAGGGGGAGTATGACAAAGGAAAGAAATCGGGATTTTTCAATAAATACACCAATGAAGGGAAGCTCCGTTTGGAGCAGCGCTTCGAAAACGATGTCTTAGTGCTTAAAAAAACAGTAGATGAAAAGGGGAAAGTGACTGAGCACGCTCTTTAAAGAGGAGGTCGCTCGACAAACTAAAAAGACCCTCCTTTACCACTGCCTACTTATAGAGCCCTTTTTATCGATCCACTCGGTTTTAGGGCTCATTTTATGTAATTATCTTCAGGCCTCTGCGATGCAGATTTCGATCCTGATGATGTTGCGCCCCCTGATCAGTTTCTTATCTTTTTACTGGGGAACATTCATTCATGAGGATCCAAAATCTCTCCGTTTTAATCTCATGTGCGCCCATGCTTTGTCTCTTACCCCTTTTCTTTTTGTCCCCCTTTTTCCTACCATAGGGTATTTAATTTTTAGCTCTGCAATTTTCACCCTTTTTTACAGAGCAGAGGCGCCGGCACTTATAGAGATCATTCGCCGTAATTTGGACAAAAAGAGTCGCGAGTCAAGTTTTTCTTTTGCTTCTACAGCCGGATACATAGAGGGGATAGGGCTTGCTTTTTTTACAGGGTGGATGGTGGAAAACCTGGCATCGGGTTGGATTTATTTATTTCCTGCCTATGCACTGATAGGGTTAGTGGGGCTTATCTTCCAAAGCAGGCTAGAGATTAACCCATTAGAAAGGACGGAAGAGGGGGGTAAAAAAAGATTCTCTTTTTTAGAGCCGATTCGTACAGGCTGGGATCTATTAAAAAATAATCGGCAGTTTGTCCGTTTTCAGCTGGGATATTTTCTCTGCGGGGGTGGGCTGATGCTGGCTATGCCCGCGATTGCTGTTTTATTGACCAACTTAGGGTTTAAGTTTACCACCCTATTCACCTCTAATTGCGCTATAAAAGAGGTGGGGATGATTCTAGCGACACCACTGTGGGGCTTTTTTATGAAAAAGTACCGGTACGAACTTTTATCGGGTGTGGTCTTTATCTTTGTCACTTTTTTTCTAGGGTTGCTTTTTTTTCTTAAATGGGGAGTCCTATTTCTTTTTGAAGCCTATTTCGTATACGGTATAGCGCAGGCAGGGAGCCATTTATTGTGGAACCTTTCAGGCCCCTATTTTTCTCAGGAGGGGGATAGCAGTCGCTATACGATGGTGAATGTTTTCATGGTGGGATTGCGAGGCATGGTGATGCCCTTGCTTGGTGGTTTGCTAACCGAGCTATTTGAACCTAATGTGGCGATTTTTTACGGGATGGTGTTATCAATAGCCGGAAGTTTGGTGATGCTGAGACCTCAAACTGTACAGACAGACCAAAAGGCCCTTTCTTAGCTTTTTCTCGCTATTTTTTCAAAAAAGTAGTTCACAGTATCTCCATACTCTTTTTTCTTGTTAAACGGCAGATCTTCCAGAAATTTTGTCCTTTTAGACTGTTCTACGATCATAAGGCCCCCCTGTTTGAGATGCGATCGTACCTCCTCCACCAAATTTTTGATGTCTAAATCGTATGGGGGGTCGACAAAAATCAGATCGTACTCTTTTAGGTAAGAGATAGAACGATCGACAGGGTAGGGGATAAGGGTGGTTTGTGAAGAAAAACCAAGGGTTTCCACATTTTTTTTGATGCATTCGATAGCAACTGCATCTTTTTCCACAAACGTAGCCGTTTGAGCGCCTCTCGATAAGGCCTCGAGTCCCAGGCTTCCGCTACCAGCGAATAGGTCTAGTACACAAGCCCCTTCGATTAAATACTGTATGGAATCAAATAGCGATTTTTTTATTTTATTAGTTGTGGGCCTTGTCCCCTCTTTTGGGACCTTAAGACGCATCCCTTTTTTAGTTCCGGCAAGAATGTACATAAACGCTCAACATGGTCATAAAAATTCTACCCTTTTTTTCTGTTGTTATCTAAAAAAATCGAAAAAAGGGAAAATAAATAGAGACCGGTTAGAGCTGGATATCAAAAAGTTCTAGGCGCTTATTGGTTTCCTCAAGATTCGTACGGTTCTCTTTTTTGACATAGTCTCTGAAAGCGTCAGCTGCCCGGTTGAGCTGAATTTCCGCCTTCATTTTTGCGCGAATACTTTCGTTGCTTATGGGTTTGATTTCTTTAAGGATGCGTACGATTTTTCCATCACACATGGATTGGATTAGAAGGTTAAACGGGGTATTTTTTTCACAGACCGCATAGAATTTTAGTGGTTGATTTAAGAAAATGGGGCCAATAAGTTGACTATGGGGGAGAATTTCTACACCCTCACTTAAGGGTGTTATAGAGAGATTTGCAAGGAAAGGATATTTGATTTTGCGAATCATGGAGCAGAATTTTCTCACAAAAGAGGTTGTAGAGGTGATTATATGGTTTTTCCCGCTACCGATCATTGAGATAAATTTGAGATCTTGGTGATCTTTAGAGGTAAGCGAGAAGGTTAAAAGCTGGAAATTCCCCTGGTTTTTTTCCACAATTTTTTTAGTCTCCTGCAGATACACAAGCTGTTTTTGCGGCTTCACTGAGTCGGCCATGAGGGCAACGGTTGTGAGGGTGTTGTCATCTTCAGAGGGGACAAGGGTTGCACAGGTCTTTAGCAGCAGCCCTGTTTCAGACCCTTGATAAGATTCGACTTTTTCTAAAAATCTTTTTGCAAGTATTTGTTTATCGAGACTTGCGCTAACAGAAGAATCAAAGAGTTTTTCCACCGTTTTTGCGACTACAAGGATGTTGAATCGTGTATCGGTATTTAAGCTTTTTAAGCTCCTTTGGATCGCCTGCTTGTAAATGGCAAAATGTTCAACCGGGGTATTTTTGGAGCCGTCAAGGACAAAAAGAATTTCCTGGTCTAAAATTGAGGGTCTGGCTGTCTCAGAAAGTTCTAGTTCGATCTCCACCCCATAACCCTCTTTTGAAGAGAGGGGGGCGCTTGTGGCCTTTGTGAAAAACTGCTCTGTTACATCTTCAGCCAAGTAGGGGAGATTTCGAAAACAGTCTACAGAGGCAAAGAACTTTCTTGTCTGCTCATTAAGCATTCTTGCTCCGGTGATCATTGCCAAGGATTTAGAAGTTAAAGGGATCTCTTTTAATGAGATCTCACTTTGCAAGAAATGCTTGAGAATTTTCCTCTGCGGTGAATCCAGTACGGCTATTTCAATCTTCTCTATAGAGATTTTTTCTACATAATCGTTAGCTACAGGCTCAAACGAAACCATTTTTTTGTGTTCAAGGCTGATGGAGGTGCGAAATTTCTGCCCGGGGAGTAAATCAAGACGGTCTTTGTCTGCTATAAGGGTCTCGGTTTTGGCGTCAAATAGCTCAAGCAGGGCCTCTTTTTGCGTGGATATTTTGATAAATCCGGGGTGCAAAATATTGACATGAGTCAAAAATACCCCTGACGAGTAGAGCACTTTTAGATGGTTTTTTTCCTCATCGATCTTATGCGGTAAATATAGGGTTTGGATCTCTTGTTGCGACTGTTGGGGTGGCAGCTCCTTATAAAAAGGGATGCCTGAAGCAATTTTTGTCTCCAGTCCTGTAGTTTTTTGTGGCAAAAGCAGCTTGTTTTCGGCGCTGTTCAGGTCTGTAGTTGAGAGACCAAGGGGGTGATGAAAAACGACAAACTTTGAGGATATCAGAGGTGTATTACTCTCAAGCTTATCGGCTAATTCAAGCGGTTCGTTTGAAGCCACATTTTCATCGTGTAATTCAGGTATAGTGGGAAGGACCACTAGAGGTTGGGTAATGAAATCATGACAAAAATTTCTCACAACTTTAGGCAACGGTAGAGATAGAAGTGGTGTCGAAAATAGCCTCGATTTTTCCAAAGTGTTGGAAAGACCATGCATATCGATTGGTGAAGATTTTGTCGATAGTGAGAACGATTGACTTTTTTCGAGGGGGTATTTTGTAGCAAAATAGTCAAACAGTCGGTTTAGCTTCTCCTCGAAGGGATGAAAAAGATCTGCTACGTACTCACAAAAAAGATGGATCGGTTGGAAAATAGGGTTAAGCGGGAACGGGTATGTGAAATTTGTCCATCGAAAAAGCGTTTTATCGCTCGGTTCAAGATATCTAAAGAAAAAGATCGTTTCCCCTTTGTCGGTTTGTGGAAAAAAGGAATTCTCGTTAGAGGCGGTATTATTCGCAATCATGTAGAGCAAAAGATGGGGGATTTCCAAAAGGGAAAACGGATGATCCTCTAAAGAGGACTCGACCGAGGCTTTGTTATTCCCTTGTATTCCATGTGGCGTACTACAGATCCCATCAACGGGATTTACGAGGAGATTAGGTGGGTTAATAGGTGAGATTTTGGAGACTAATTGAGTGGTTACCGGCTCAAGATCCTCGTTCTGAATACTTTTTGGCTCGGTCTCCTCTATTATTAAAGAGGCATTTAAGGAATTTTCTCTGATCGGCTCCAGTGTAGAGATCTCTTGGGGTGGATTTTCCTGTTCCGTTTCAAAAAAATTGGTGTGCTTTATCGCGGTGCTAGAGTTTTCAGCTATTTGGGGCTGTTCGATGAAAGCATAATAGGGGTATTCCCCCTCATCTCCGATAAAAAGAGGCTCATCAGAATCGACACTCGCATCAAGGTAGCTGTAATATTCTTCTAAAAGTGGTAAAGGGGTATCCTTTAGGTCTTTTAGGTTCAATTCAAGACTAAAATGGACTTTAAAATTTTTAGCAATCCTAAAGGAAATTTGTTTGTGTTTTTGGCTTAATTCCTCTTCAAGAACAAAACCTTTTGGGTGACAGACCTCTTTGCCTAATGGCAAAATGGTTTCTTTGGCTAAATGGACGGGAAGTAAAGGGAGAGGTAAGATTTTCCCCCTGATAATAGCGTGACAAGGGGTGTTTGATTCTTCGATCAGGGAATTTTTTTTCTCAAGATGTTTAAGAGAAAGAGAGATTTTTTTCAAAGAATGGTTTTCTGATTTATAGTCAGATTCCAGTATAAAAAGGTCATTCAATTCCTCTTCCACCAGAGGGGAAAAATTCTCATAAATGAACACAGTCTCTTTTTCTATGGGGATATCCGCTTGAGAAACAACAAAAGGGTCGAGCTTACAAAAATGGGAGGATGAATAGCGTTTATCAATGAAAAGAAGGTGAGTATGAAGAGAAATATACCCCGATTTTTGCATTTGGAAAGGGACAAATTTTTTTGAGGAGAAAAAAGGGTGCCTTTTTTTGGAGACCAGGTGGGTATCCTCAAAAAGGAGTTTTGAATGGAAGGTAACACTCCAATCTCCACGAGAAACCTCCTCTCTCTTTAAAGAGGTTCCATCCAGGGGAATTTCCCCTTTTTCAGGAAGTTTATCTAAAAGATTCGTATAACGGGTTTTCTCAAATTTGGGGGTGTAATATTCTGTCGGCTCAAAAGCGGGCTCCACCCTTGGCCCCTCTAACAAAAGGGGTGACACATCTGTCGAGGCAGCTAAAAGTGCTGAACTCATCCAAAAGAGTGTGAAAAAGGGTTTTTTTGTCATACGCACAGTTTTAAACCTTAGCCCTACCTATTCGAAAAGATTCTCAAGATCATCTACTTTTACTTTCACATAGTGGGAGACTAAGGGCTCTTTTTTCAATTTTGAGAGGAGTTTTAACCCCTCGAGCTTATAGACATTAGCATCCCTGGAATCCCCATTTGCCGATTCTAGACGGAATTTCGCAAGGAGCATCTCTGCATCCAACACCTGCATATACTCTTCGTACAGCCCTTTAAGCTTTGGATTCTGATTCAGACTCGATTTGTAAGCGACTATTTGGGGATCTTTAGGATTATTATAATCCTCCTTCACCCGGTTCAAAAAGAAGAGGTGCTTGGAGTCTTTTTCGAGCTCATCAGATAGATAGGTTCTTGCTTCAGCATAGACAAGGCTTGCTTCAAGGTGCAGAGGCTCTGATCCCACATCTTTTTGGATTTGCAATCCTTTCAGGTAGTTGATCTTTTCCTCAATTTGTGCCTGATTAAAATTTTCGAAATCCTCACACTCAAGGCGTATTTTATGGATGCGCGCATACTCCGAACCCATTGTTCTGTGGGACCCCGAGACAGCTACGGCCTCTTTAAGAGTTTCCAGAGCCATTTTTTTATTCCCTTGCACCTCATAAATTTTGGAGAGTTCGATAAGAGCCTCTTGCCTTTGGCTCCATGTATGGGCACACTTTCTATAGGACTCCGTAAGGATCTCTAGGTAGGATTGTTTTTGGCGCAAATTCCCCTCTTTATGGGCAATACGTACAAGTCGCATCATATCCCACTCAAGAGTTGGAGCACTCTGGATCTGATTAAGGAAGGTCTCTTTGCCCGACACTAAAATTCTTTGCAGGATTTTTTTGGCTTTGGATAAGTTGTCGGGAAGGGGAGATTCTGCCCCTTCTACCCTCTCATAAACACTTAAGTGTAGCGGAGATTGGTCATAGAAAATATTCGATAACCATAAAAGATTCTCTTTTCGGATATCGAGGTCCTCACGAATGAAGGCCGCATAGAGGTGTTGGGATGCTTTTTCTTGGATCTCTTTAAGCCGTTTAGATTGCAATTGTGTTAAATTAGGGTGAGATTCTAAAGATTCTTTATAACGAAGTAGGGCATTAAAGATTTGGATGTGCATCGAGCTGAGGTGATCTTGTTTCTGCGCTAACTGGATCGATTTATCGGCATGTTCAATAAAGTTCTCGTAGTTGGTGCGCATGCGGTCATAGCAGAGAGCAACAAGGAGGTGGGCATCCGAGATAGAGCTATGTTTGGAATAGTCTTGGATATAGGTCACAAGCTTTTGCAAGGATTCCTGTGTATACCCTAAATCGAAACCGACTTTTGCCTGCAAGAATCGGCTCTCTTGAATCTCTTTATCAGACAACCCCTTGGCATTAGACAACACCCAACTCAAATCACTAAAGAATTGAATTTTTGAGAATTCCTCTACAGTGTGCTCTTCTCTTTGGATAAGATCGTAAAGCTGTAGTGTTCCCGAGAGGTAATAACGCCAGGCGAGATGGATCTGATCTGAAGAGGGGAAGGTGTCGATAAAGCTTTTCAAACTCGTACGGGAAAGCTCATACTGCTCATTGTCGTAAGTTACAAGCCCATATTCGAGCAAAAGCGAATCGGCACTCTCAAAATCACTGAATTGTTTTAGGATTTTTTCCAGCTGACACTGCGCCTCTTGTGTTTTAAGCTGCTCTTTCAAAAGTAGTGCGTGGATAAAAATTGCTTTAGGGATCTCTTTATCTTGGGGAAAGGCCGACTCAAACTTTTTAAGCGCTTTTTCGTACCGCTCAAGGGCCTTAAGCTGCTGGCTCGATCCAAGCTCAATCAGGTAGAGATTTTTCTTTTGGGCTTCGTCTAAAGCGCTTCTCGCCTCAAGCTTATCAAGAATTTCAAGTGCTTTATCATACATTTTTGCCCCAAATAAAGAGCGTGAGTACATATAGAGGACAACGGGCAGGCTTTGTTGATCAGCGTTGGCTAAAACAACATCGATGGAGTCGATAACAGAATCATAAGCTTCTAGTTGAAACATGAGTACAAGACGATTAAACGCGCTGGTAAAGAGTCTGCTTCCGCGCATTTCGACCACTTCGCTAAACGTATCGATCGCCCCTGTAGGATTGTAAGAGGATTCAGCGAGACCTGCATGAAAGAGGAGCTCCTCTTTTTTATCCTTATACTTAGAGGCAAGCTTTTTAAAAAGTTCTGCCGATTTTTGGGGCTCATTCGTCTTTTTGTAGATTTCAGCTAAAGCAAATTGAGCAGGATCACCGTAACTTGTTTTGATCAGTTTTTCATAGAGCTTTTTAGCCTCTTGTAAAAGGGGGAGTGCAGTAGCCTCCTCTTGATCTAGCGAGCTGCGAAAAAAACCCTCGGCAACAAGGAAAAGAAATTCCTCTTTCCGATCTTCAAAAATCTCCGGATGGGCTAAATACTTGCTGCCTGTCATATACAATTCGTTGTAACGGCTGAGCTCGTACATCGCTTGTAATGCATTCACTAGAACTTTCTCCTCGACGTCAGAGTCTTGAATCGATAAGTAGGTGTCAATCGCTTTTTCAAAGTTTCGATCTTTAAGATAAATATCCCCCAAAATTCCTTTGAGATAATCTTTAAGAGTCGAATCGGGATACTTTTCTAAAAAAACAAATATTTGTCTCTCCACCAGGGCAAAATCCTGGTCTTTCCAGAATTCTGTGATCCTTCTGACCATGAATGCTTCTTCTTTGTCGAGAGAATCTGTAGAAATTCCTTGTGAAAACAAGGCTAAATGTGACACAACCGCACCCAAAAAGAGCCCTCGTTTCATTCTGCATCCCTTTATAGCTATACTTACTTGATTTCTAATCGTTTAAGAAAAAAATTTAAATAAAAAAATTACTTGAAAGAGAAAAAAAAAGGGAAAGGGGGTTGGCTAGATCTTTTTAAGGTAGGCGTTGTAAGAATCGATGAGTTCAAACGAGAGGTGCACATTGATGTTTTTTAATGTGGAAAAAATCTCGAGACCATGCGAGGTCATACCGAGGAAAAAGTAGATTTTTCCTATGCGTAAAAGCAAAGACTCGTCAACGGGGCGAATCTCTTGAAGCTGTTTAAGTGTATGAAGCTCCAGTTGCTTATCTTGAAGAGCCTCGTAACAATTTGCAAGTTCCAAAAGAGCCCAGGGTTCCTCATTTTGAGATGCTAAACCAATTTTTAGCTCCTCCATCGCTAGTAGTAAAGAGGCATCTACCCTTTTTTGCCTCTTCTCAGTTTGGATGATTTTTTTGACGATCCAAAACCGGCTAAGGGGCTCTTTAAGCGGTGACTGGTAGAGCCTGTACATGTTGAGATAGGATTTCGCTAGCGATAAATGCGTTTGGGAATTGAGGGGATCTTTTTTGATCTTTTCGATGTGCTCTTGAATAGCAGCATACATTAAAAGCTCCTGCATTTTCTCCACATCTTTGAAACGTACTAGACGTATTAGAGAGGAGAGTGTCCCCAGATTGTTTAGATAGAACTGGTTTTTAGCCAGCTTGCTTGTCAAACTTTCTGCAGCTTTTGCTAAAAAGAGGTGCTCCTCTTGGTTGGGTCGACTCTCAGCGATCTCTTTACGGCATGCCTGGATGAAAAAGCGTCTTAGATCCTGGAAATCCTGCGGTTTTTTCGCTTGGTAGTAAAAAAGGAGGATCAAGTAGGAGAATAGAGTCAAAATACCCGAAAAAAGGAGAGCCGCAACATAGGGAGATCGGGTGTTCATCACAAGAAGATACACAAACGCCAGAGTTTGTAGACTCAAAAGAGTTAGGCAGGAGAAGTGAAAGACGAGGTGAAAGCTCGATAGTTTTTCAAAACGTTCACAAAAAACGCTCTCCTCCTGAAGCTGATGGATTGGATCCAAAAGCTGGTGAGGTTCATTGTACGGGGTGTAGGAGGTCGCTAGTGCCATGACGTTTTTTTAAAGTTTAGAACCATTTGTTTATCGCATATATATTTTAAAAATCAATCAAATTTTGCATAGAAAAACACCCGATTTTTCGAGATAAAATAATTAGTAAATATACTATTAATACCACGTAAAGATCAGTTGCAACCGCACTGCCCTTGGCTCATATATCTGACGACCGAATCATCAACCCCTTTTCTACAAAGAGTTTTACAATCCTGGGTTGTAAGCGAGAATTGACTATCCGAATCCTTAAGGTAGCGGATGATTTGCTCAGCCGGAACATTCTGTTTGGATAAATTGATCACATCTTGAACATTTAAAGGCTCATTATTGATCAGTTTTTGGGAGAGACCAGGGTATTGGTTATCAATTTGTTGCTGTTTTTCTTTTTGGTCTGCTGCATTCCCAATCAGCCCCCCTAAAATAGCACCGGCAGCACCACCGATTGCCGCCCCTTCCCAGCCACCTGCCAAGCCTCCAATCAGGGCGCCACCACCCCCTCCAACCAAAGCACCGGTTCCGGTGTTTGTAGAGCAAGAGATAAGGGATAGGGCTATAAGAGAAGTTACTAACGTTTTTTGCATAAAAAACCTATGGTGTCTTTTGCCTGTTTCTTAAACGATAGGGGATTTATTTTAAACTTGTTAAGAGAGATTGGCAAAAATAGAGGGTTTTTAAAAGCAAAAGAGGGGCTGGAGCCCCTCTTTTTTTAGGTTTTTTTAGACCAGAGCCTCTTCCATCTCCTCAAGATCATAGGACTCGCTCTCATCATCATACGTCTCGTTAGCATCTCCCTTAAACCGATAGCCAACTCCTCTTACCGTATCGATCCATTTAAAATTTGGACCTAGTTTGCGGCGAAGAGCTGCAATGTGGACATCGATATTGCGGTCGACAACAAAAGAGTCATCATTATGAATATCATCAAGAAGTTGGTTTCGTGTAAGGACTTTACCGCGGTTAAGCAAGAGTCTTTTGAGGATTCCAAATTCAGATAGGGTAATCGTGATCACTTTATCTTTTTTACGAAGAAGGTAGCGATCTACCTCTAAAGTGAATTCTCCAAAAGAGAGGGTCTTAGGAGCTTTTTCGTTCTCTTTCCCCCTTCTAAGCACCGCACGGATGCGGGACATCAGAACTTTAGGGGAAAAAGGCTTAAGAATGTAGTCGTCGGCGCCGAGTTCTAGACCCAAAAGGATGTCTAGTTCTTCATCTTTTGCAGTGAGGATGATAACAGGTATCGATTTGAGCTCGGGGGTGCTCTTGATTTTGCGACAAACATCGTACCCGTTTTGGCCAGGAAGCATGATATCAAGCAAAACTAGATCGGGTTTTTCCCGTTCTACTGCACGGAATCCATTTATCCCATCCACCTCAACGTGAAGTTTAAATCCCGAGAGCTCAGCTTGGAGTTTGATCAGAGCTGCGATATCCTCTTCATCCTCGATCAGTAGAATGCGTTTCTTCTGACTCATGTGAATCCTTTCTTCTTAGTCTTAAACGTATATTTAAACAAAAAAAGCCTTTTACTTACAGTCTTCAAAATAGGATGCAATAAAGAAAGGGGTTCGCTTTTTTAGAATTCAGTAGTTCATACCAAAAATAAGCACGCATTTCTTATGCACAAATAAAGAAGAATAAAGGGGTTTTTAATAGTCTATATAACCTAGCAATTACGGCTTTTTCTTTTTCAAGTTTAAAGAAGATTATACACGCTTGACATCTTTTTTTAAAAGATTATTTATTGGATTTTTTTGCAATCTACGCAGAAATCCCGGATCGTGTTTAGTTGTGATGAAAAGATCTTCATCTAGGTCATTTTTTGAGGGGCTTAAAACGTTGGCAGAAATTTCTAAAGCAAACTGGCTGGAGGGGTTTACAATTTTCGAGAAGGGGAAAAGTTTGACCAAAAGTGTCTCCAGGTAGGGGTAGTGTGTCGATCCTAAAAGGAGGATTTCCGGCGAAAAGGCGATTAAAGGTTCTAATGCTTTTATTAAAAGTGACTCCTCTGTGATTTGATTTTCGATAAGACCTATGAGATCTTGCAGGGGAAACCCTTGGATTTTTTCAAACCCTTTTTCAAAAAACAGCTTTTGGTAGTAGCCACTTTCAATTGTAGCTCTACTCCCTAAAATAGCAACCGAGCCCCTCTCATTGAGCTGGTTGATCAGTTTTTTTGTGGTCGTAGTGATTAGACTAAAGTTTGTAGGGGAATTTTCAAGTACAATGGAAGCTGTGTGACAGGCAATCGTGATTTTTTCCAAACAAAATGTTTTAAGCCCTTTTTCGATATCTTTAACCGCATCTAAAATCTCTTCAGGAGATTTTATCCCGTAGGGGAAGTTCTTATTGTCTGCAACATAGATGACTCGCAATTCAGGGCGGATTTTTTTGAGCTCTTTATAGACTAACAGACCACCTATGCCCGAATCGATAAGGCAGATCATTTCGGAACTCGGATTTCTTGGCCAACAAGAATGAGATCATTATGGAGCTGGTTGATTTTTTTAAGCTGCTCTGGGGTTGTCCCAAATTGGCGGGCAATTTTTTCGATCGAATCGCCTGCGCGCACACGATAAGCGCTGGTTTCTAGCAGATCCTCGCTTTTTTCTTTAAAAGATCTTTTAGTTTTAGCGAGCTCTTGCATAGACTCATTTTGAGACTGCAAAAATTTCTCATAGTCTTGGAAGCGTTGCTTATAAATCCCATAGGATTTAGCGATCTCTCTCGATTCTATTTCGATTCGGTCAAAACGCTTCACAATCAACTCTAGAGTCCTCTCGATTTCGAGGATCTTTTTTTCCATAAGGGTAGAGGAGTCTAAAAAGCGCCCCCCGTTTTTTCCGGGTAGGTCCTGGGCTTGAAGGTAGCCTAGATCCTCTTCATGGTTCATGATTTTACCCTCTAAAATACCCACCTCAATTTGGTGGGCTTTCATCTCCTGCTTCAGATCTTCAATCTCATTCTTGAGTTTTTGGACGCTGAACTCCATTTGTTGTTTATCAGATCTTTGGGATACAACAAGGTTGGAGCAAGAGACTAAAAGAGCAAGTAGGGGAGTGAGAGATTTCATTTAGGACCTCTGCTGGAATATTTTGAATTCAACACGACGATTTTTGGCTAATGACTCTTTTGTGTTTCCTTTCGAGATAGGGCGCTCTTTTCCAAAAGAGACGGTATTAATCTGGTCTGATTCGACTCCCGCTTTTACTAAAAGGCTACGGATGAATTGAGCTCTTCTAGTCCCTAGGGCAAGATTGTAGGCTTCAGAGGCTCTTTGGTCACAATGACCCTCTACACTCAAATAGACATGGGGATTTTTTTTCATGTAGGAGGCGATTCTGTTGATTACCTGGTAATACTCTTTTTGCGAGAGCACATGCTCGTCTGTATTGAAGTACACTGTCGAGAAGATAGAGGAGAGGGTTGAAGAGGGTTTTGAGAATTGTTCTGTTGCATGCATCCCTTTTCTGGCAGGTGCCTTTGTCTCTTTAGGCTGGGAATAGGACTCATCCATGTACTGGCTCGACAAATCCTGATCCCTTAAAGGGACAAATTCTTCTTCGGAGGATTGGTAGATCTCTTGAGAAGTAGCTACAATACGAGACTCTTCTTCAATTAAACCTAAATAAGCTAGACCCTGTTTTGTAAAGGATCTTGTCGCCATTTTCGTCTCTTCCCATGCATCATAAACGGTGCTGGTGCAGCTCGCAAGTACGAAAAAAACGAGCGGAGTGAATTTTTTCATATGGTTTCTCATCTTTGTTCCCATGAGGGGAA
>Ga0169931_10000951_pt1 | contig 48115 bp, 41 predicted proteins | sample Kivu_15m_20L_FD_129675 | JGI IMG/M metagenome (GOLD analysis project Ga0169931, IMG submission 129675) | Freshwater microbial communities from Lake Kivu, Western Province, Rwanda to study Microbial Dark Matter (Phase II) - Kivu_15m_20L... | ecosystem: Environmental > Aquatic > Freshwater > Lake...
AACTCTATTATTTTTCATAATTTTAAGTTCACTCATCTCCTCAAGCAATAAAGGAATCATGGGCATTGCAATTCTCTCTTCATATACCATCATGGCTAGGTCTTCATAGTGTTTTTTAGCAACCGACACAGTTTCTGTTTTAATCCCAACAGCCTGAAGTTCATTTTGAATATCAAATGACTGCCAGCGGTCAAAAGAAACCATTCCGATATTAAAGCCCTCTCTACGCAAATTAATGATCCACTGTTTTACTTCAGATAGGTTAACTGGTCCTTCTGCTTTTGGTTCCCACCAGGCAACGGCATCAACAACAACGATGGGGGCCACCTGTTCATAGTCTTTAATGACTTGAATGTTAACCCACTTATCTACATGTGCAATTGCTACCGCACACTTGTCATGCTTTTGTGCAAGGTCAGCGTGAATATAATATACCTTTTCTGGGTCTGCTTTAAATGTTGCGTCAAACCTTCTAAATTGATCTAGCGGATTTCTAGCATTCATACATTTTTCTAACTTCTCTTTTTGTTTAAAGAATGCATCTGATGCGTAGGTTGGCATACATGCAAACCTCATCATTGCATCACCAAGGTCTGTGTAAAAAGCCAACTTAAAATCTTCTATTTTTCTTGTGGGGTTTACTTCCCATGTTGGTCTTTTAAATGCATATACTCTTGGAACTTTGTATGACAATATTGTGTCTTCATCCCATGAAATTTCAAACTGGTTTGCTGGATCATCATGTGGCAAGTCTTCATTCATTATGAAGTTATGTGTGCGTTCAATGGTTTCTTTTTCAGCAATAACTGACTCATATCTTTGTGAAATAAAATCACCTTGATATCGGGGAAATGAAAGAAGAACCACCTTACCAAGATCAGGAAAGCGAGAGTCTACTGATCCACGGAATGCTTTATAGATATTATCGGCAGTCTTACCCTGCTCATTGCCAGTATTAACTTCTGTTGCAAACCCAGAAATCTCATCAAGTACTGCCATAAGAAGGTTTAGCCCCTCGTGTGATTCTCTTTCTGAGTGTCCAGAATAAACTGTTATTGATTTATCAAACTCAACTGAGTCTGCTTTGGCATTATACTTTCCAGCAAACCAAGGAGACTTTTCAATTTTTGTTTTAAATCCTTTAAAAAAAACATTTTTTGCTTGTTGTGCGTTAATGGCAACATTTATGAGGTCAATGGCATCTCCTGCAGGCTTACCAAAGTAAGTTGCTGGATCTTTAAGGCATAAAAGTTTATACACTACATATGCACATGCTACCGTTGATATAAAGTCTTTTCCAGATCCCTTGCCAAGTTGCAGAATCAGTTCATTCTTTGTATATTTATTAAAATGGTTTAGTCCTTCAGCCTGCCCCATTAATTCTATTAGATCTTCTTTGCGGTAGATTTGACTCATGGCCTCTACGATTTCATATTGGATGTCAGACAGCAACGGTTGACCAAGATAGTTTGGTGACTGAACAAATGTTTTTACATCTACAGGAGTTTCAACAAAATGATTTTCTTTTAAAACATCAAAAAACTCATTGAACGTCGTGGACAATTGTAATCACTTCTCCTTCTTTGGCAATCTGAGAAAGTCGGTGCATAATTAAATCACGAACTTCTGGGTGGGTAGAAGCAATTTCTCTAAGTATTTCAACCAACACATCTTGCCTTCTTTCAATCTCAATCATTTCTTCTGCAAGTTCTTTGTTCTCAAGCAAGCCAGCCTTTTGAAGCATCTCAATTCTAGATTTTTCAATGTCCATAACTAGTTTGATTGCCTGTGTTTTTGCACTAAGATTATTTGTCATTGATGCCTCGTCAATAACTTCATATGCTTTTGTGATTAACTTACTATAATGTGTGTCTGCTCCAGCAAGAGCCTCTTTGGCACGAGCACGAATTGCCTCATTAGCAGAAGCCATAACCTTCCACTCATTAATTAATGCAACAACACGAGTTCTTGGCATATCTAAGTCTTTAGATATTTTTGTTGGATCTTGTCCTTTTAAATACTCTGTGACAACCTTGTTTACCTCATCAAGATGTTGAATTAGTTCTGTTTCAGTTGACATTTTTTTCCTTTGCTATTTTAAGCAATACCAAATATCCAATAAGGTCATCTATATCATTATCTCCAACATAGTCTGTTCCCCTCATAAGTCTACTTAATTTGTCATCAATTCTTACTCTAAGTTGTTCTACTGGATCTGATTTACTAAAAATTCTAACAGGCTCTAAGGCAGAATCACCATATGCAATATTTTTATCAATAAGCATTTTTGCAATTTTATGACATGTTGAAAAAATATCGTTACCAGAAGGTGCTGCAATAGAGTGAAGGTATAAATCTTCACAACTAAATCTTTTTACATCTTTAAATACTGGTTGCAAGTTCATCGCTTAGACTTCCTTAATCCAAATTTAGCAAGGTATACGTAAATAGTTTCAACACTAGTTCCGCACTCCTTAGCAATGTCTTGTGGAGACTTCTTATCCATAACAAACCTTTTACGGAGCCAAGTCTCGCTTGTATATAGTTTAGCAGCCATAAGATTATTTGTCAACTTCTGTATCAATAACGTCATAATGATATGCATCTGAATCCTCTGTGATCCACTTGGAAGCATCTTCTACGTCCCATTTTCGGGTATTAATAAGGCGATGTATAACAGGCTTACCAGGCTTTGTAGTAAATGAAGGCTCTAAAACAAAGATACGGTTGTTGGGTTGGATAGCAAAGTTACCATCATCACGTTGAATAACGTGCCCACATTTATGCTGACCAGGGTTTTCAGAGTAGCCATCATCAAGATTGTTTGCGTCTCCGCTGTACCAATCTAAAGTAAATAAATACTTACCAGATACCTTAGTCTTAGTTCTATCCGTATAGAACATGCTAAGGTTTGCAAGGTTTGAGAATTTTGTGACGGTAACAAAAGGACTAAAAGAATTCCATAATACTAAGTTGTGTATGTCTTCTTCTTTAACCCCTGGCTCAGTACAGAAAGCATTGATAGGCATTCTCCACCAGATACCGCCATCCTCCATCATAAAATGAAACAGTGGGCTTCGGTTTGGTACACTGGATACGCCAAAGATCACACATGGAAAGTATTGATCGTGACTGTCTTTTTGGTTTCGCAAAAAATTACCACGGACATAGCATTCAATTGGCGGGATGTTTGCATTTAACTCTGGCATTATTTGTCCTCTCCTATTGCTTTGCTCCAATTGCTTAATGCCCAATGCCCAATCCCGCAGGCATCAGCAACATCGTTATCTACAATAGATCTATCATAGATAGTGTTAATAAACTTGATAGTTCTTTCTTTTCGTAAGTTTCTTTCATATTGCTTATACCAAGATACAGACTTTGAAGGATTATCGGAACGAATCAACAGTTGTTCTTCTTTAGATATCTTCTTGTTACCAATAAAGTTTTGCCATGTAATGGGTGACACCTTGCCAATTATTTCTGTGCCTGATTGACCTGCAGATCCAAGAATTGCGCCTTGAACAAGAGCAAGGTCAGCAGCAGTTTTTGGACTATTCATAAATACTGTATGCTCAATTATTATTGCCTTAAATCCCTCATAGTGATCAAAAAATGCTTTTACTTTTTTGCCAGCATCCATTACTTTTTCATAAATATCTTTGCCCTCAAAATTAATTTTTCCTACGGTACCTAGTGTTTTTTGTTTAGTATCAAACAAAGCAAAAGCAAGACTGTTAGTGCTGGCATCAATGGCACAAATAGTGTCTGGCATTAGTGGGACTCCCCACTTACTCTTAATCATAATCAAAAAATCCTTTTAATTCCTTTAATGTTTTATCTACTTCTTTTTTGTTTACATTGCAATTGAAGCAAAATCCAAAATCATTATATATAGACAACTGCTCTCCACAACCACCAAGACAAAGTCTTTTTTTACCTATTCTATTTTGTCTGCGAGTTATTTGATACCTTTCGGCTATCTTTGCTTTTGTTGCCTCTTCTCTACAAGAACTTCCGCAATAAATTTGATAACTGACTTTTGGTTTAAATGGGCTATCGCACCTTTCACATAATTTCACATTGATTAATCCTGTTCATCTTTCAATAATACTAGAGGCTTAATCTTTATTGTGCCTGTCCCTGCTTCGGCACACGCCTTTTGAATTGGACACACCTTACAAATTTTTGAATTTGAGCGATATGGAATTTCTGGCAATTGTTGATCTTTCCAATTTTTATAAACTACCCTCATCCACTCAAAAGCCTGCTCTACCCAATTACGATAACGTTCATTTACTACTATAGGCAACGTAAGTAACTCATGGTTATTTTTATTTTCATAAATCATAACGCCTTTACGAATCTTTAAAACCTTCATATACATTAACAACTGCATTAAGTGACCCATCTTAGGTCGTCTACTTATTTTTTTATATTGAAAACCATCGTTAGGCATTGTCTTTATTTCGCCAAGAAGTCTTTCGCCCTTATAGTCAAGCATTACGTCACCGTATCCATCAAATGGCGGATCATCAATTTTAACTCTAAACTCCATTGCTGGATGAGTTTGCTTATTATACTTTCTTGGTAGTGGATCAAACTCCATGTCTTGTGCAAGTAGACCAGAGGCTGCTATTGCTTCTTGTATTCTTTCATGTCCAAAACTTCCTTGTGTTCTGTTTGCTACACCAAAAGCGTCTGCATTGTCATAAAATATTTGTCCTTCAAAAGCCAAATACCAATACCTTGGACACTCTCCAGAACCATAGGTTAAGTTTGATGCAGAAAAATTATTCTTCTTTGTAAATTTTGGTTTTGTTTTAGCAAGATAACCAGAGTTAATTGCATCCACTAGGCCTTCAACAAACTCTTCGTCCTCTGCGGTATTCTTAACCTTGCTCTGATTATTTTTAATCATAACGTGCTTTAATAAATTTTTAGCCATTGTTTATCCTTTGTTTGTACTAAGTATAGCAGGTTAGCGGATTATGTATTTAAGCGCTGATACCAAGTTGTTAATTGAATCTGCTGCCGTGAAATATATGTTCTTTTTTGCTCTGTCCGACTTGTCAACGTTGGCCATCCAAGTTGCCTTAAATGACATTTTTGCAGCAATGGCTTGTAAGCGAACTATTTCAACCGTAGCCACATTAAGAGGTATATCTGGTTTAATTATGATCTTAGCAATAAAGGTAAGTGCTGTAGTCAACTCCTCATCCTGCATATAGTCTGCTATTTCTGCCAAACCATTTACCATATCTATTGTTGTTTGCTGTTGCTCCATTATTCCTCCATTATATTTTCTAGTATACTCATTTCAATTATAGCAAGTCTTACCTTTGCGTTACCCTCGCCCATTACGACCACTATCGCTGGATCTTTGCCATTTTTCATGGCATCTGTAGTAGCCTTAGCCCAAACCTCTTTATTTAAAGTAAAAGACTTTCCAACTTCTTTAAAATCTACAACAAAAGTTTTCCAAGAAGCATCACCTTTTTGGGTATTGCGTCCAGAATTTTTGTGCTGTTTAGCACCAATTCTTTTGCTTTCGCTTTTCTCAGTCATTTTTTTTTACTTTTTTATATCCTTTTTTAAATAAGATTACTTCTGATAAATGTTTTTCTGAACACATCCAAGATGCCATGCCAGTATCCATATAAACTCTCATAGTTCTTACTTCTTTTTTGCAAGTTTTACAAGGAAACTTTCCTTCGTATGTGCTGTAATTAATCATTTAACTTGGACTTAATTGATTCTTGCAAGTCAAGATCCTCTCTAACACGATTAACAAATGCTTCCTTGCCCTGGATTTTTGTGCCATCGGGAAGTATGTACCATGCACCTGTCCGTTCTACAACACCATTTAACTCTGCGGTAGTAACCAAGTCGCCAATGGTATCAAGACCAATATTGTCACCTCTAAAGTAAAAATCATACTCACCAGACTGGAACCCTGGAGAGGTTTTAGAGAACTGGAGTTCCCATTTAATAGTTCTACCAATTTTTTCTTCAATTAACTTATCTCCTACTTTAATTTTTCCTTTAATTGCTTGGTTATCTGACTCGGAACTAAATAACTTAATGATGCAAGAAGAATAAAACTTAGTAGCCTGACCACCAGAAGGCTGCTGGCTAGTATACATAGCATTAATATTATTGCGAGACTGACTAATGAGAACAAGAAGAGTAGGCTTAACTTTGTTGTTAGCATAATTAAGCATTTTCCATGCGTTGCTAAAGTCACGGGATTCTGCTCCAATCTGTTTTGTATTTTCCAAAGCCTTCATTTCGTCAGTGTCTTTCTCAAAATAAATTGCAGGGAGCATTGATGTAATGGAGTCTATTACAATTAAATCAACCCCAGCATTCATTAGTCCGACACCAACATCTACCATATCGCTAATAGTTCTTGCTTGTGAGTAGATTAGTTTTTCTGGATCTACCCCCATCTGTCTGGCCCAATCTTCTGAGTATGACATTTCTGAATCAATCCAAGCACACAGTTTTCCTTCTGCCTGGGCTAAAGCAATCATTTGAAGACACATAGAAGACTTTGCAGACGATTTAGATCCCCAAATAAGCACTTGTCTGCCATAGGGAAGACCACCACCCAGTGCACGGTTTAAACCAAAACTAGGAGTAGGTTGATATTCGTAGTTAACACCTACGCCACTTCCTAATCTTTTTCTTAACTTAGGGTCTAACTGTGCTAACGCTTCTTCTATGCTAACTGACATGTACATCCTCCAATGTTATGGTTCCGTCTTTAGTTTTGCCAAAATTAAACTTATAATATTTGCCCTCTTGAATATGCATGTATGCTTTTGGAAACGAAGTTGGAAATACTAAGATTGAATGAAGATCTCTTTTCGTATCTGCCAGTGTGAGCGAAGCCATTTTTTTTCCAGTCTTAGTAACCCTAGGCTTAAAGGAAACTACAAACATTTCATCATCTTTAAATGGCAATTGCTTGTATCCTAAAAACTTAACAAGAGCATGCGATGATTCTTTTATTTCTTCAGACGGTATGAAAGATACAATCCGATTGTCACTACAAAGAACCAAATAAGAGCGACCTGTCTCAATAGTTGTATTTTCATCGTCAAATATACCCACAGACCCAGTTTTGTCCAAAATTTCAACTCGTGACCATCCCTTTCCTCTTTTAATTGCCTTAGCCATTCCCAATAAAATAAATGCACCCTTTTCTTCAAAGTCACAAACGTCTTGAATAAATGCATAGTAGTGTGAGGGAATTGAAAGATTAAACTCTGGAAGATTTAAATACTCATAAATGTTTTCTTTAATTTCTAAATCATTTCTAGGATTATCTGGAAAAGTTGCAGCCCCTACTAATCTCATTGACGATAAAGCACGACTGTTAACACCATTACCTTTTGTAAAAGTAAAGTCTTCAAGTTCTTTATAAGACTTAAATGGTCTTGCTGCAATATACTTATTTGCAATATTGTTAGATATGTATTTAATTCCAGTCAACCCAAACCTTATGCCTTTACCTTCAATCTTAAAATCTAGATCAGAATCATTAATATGTGGGAGTTTGATTGATATACCCATACGTTTTGCTTCAATCAAATATTCTGTGCGTCCATCTTTATCTTTTTCGTTTTTAAGAAGGGCAAACATAAATTCAAGCGGATAATAATACTTTAACCACGCCGTCCAATATGAGAGCGTAGAATAAGCAACCGCATGACTTTTGTTGAACGAATATCCCGCATGCGCTTCAAAGTCCTGCCATAAATCACGAGCCTGATTGGGAGTAATATAGGCAGAAGCACCAGCAATAAAACGTTCTTTGTAGATATCAAACTCTTTAGCATCTTTCTTTTTTCCAATAATTTTTCTAACCTTGTCTGCCTCAGACATGGACATTTGCCCAAGGTGTACGCATGCTTGCATAACTTGCTCTTGATAAAGAATGCAGCCATAGGTGTCCTCCGTATAGGGTTTTAATATCTGGTGTAAATAGGATACAGCCTGTTTTCCATGTTTACGGGCAACGTAGTCTTTGCCGATAGTGTTCATGGCACCTGGACGGACAAGAGCATTAGATGCTGCAAGTTCATCAAAGTTCTTTACGCCCATTTTAACTAATAGGTTTGTATACGGTGTTGCTTCACATTGGAATACACCCTTTGTATACCCGTCCGAGAGCATCTCGTAAACTTTTGCATCTGCTAAGTCTAAAGATAGTAGATCTATTTCTTTGTAATGATTTTCTTTTATCATTGCAACTGCATCCTGAATAACACTTAATGTTTTTAAGCCAAGTGCATCAATTTTAATTAAACCAATCTTTTCGGCCTCTTGCATATCAACACCAACCACAGGTATGCGACTGTCCGATCCAGGAGAGGAGCGAGTTTCTAGTGGTGCATACCTAAAGATTGGGTCCTTACTAGTGACCACGCCAGCAGCATGAATACCAGTGCCCCTAATACGGCCTCGCAATTGCTCTCCGTAAACTTCTACCTCTGGATACTTTTCTCTAAACCATTCTGTGGTTTTTGATCTACAAAACTCATCCCAGGTGTCAACTAACTTTAAAACTTTATTAACATCTGTTAGTGGAATGTCCAATATTCTTGCAACATCTCTTACCACGCCTTTGTCTTTAAACTCCATAAAGGTTGCAATAGAAGCAACGTGTCTGTATTGTCTAACCAAATAGTCTTTTACTTCATCTCGGCGAGTATCTTGAATGTCTGTATCAATATCTGGAAAGTCATTACGTTCTGGATTAATAAAACGGAAAAAGAGCAAGCCGTGCTTTATTGGATCAATTGTGGTGATGCCAAGTAAATAACAAACTAAAGAGCCAGCAGATGACCCACGACCTGGACCTACAAGGATTCCTTCTTTCTTTGCCCAGTTAATCATATTGCTTACCACAAGAAAGTATGGTGCAAACTTTTTATCACGAATAATTTCTAGTTCTTCATTAAGCCTTTGCTCATAGACATCATTCCCAATCCAACTGTTTGTAAGTTTTTTTTCTTCAAGTCCTGCGAATGCTAGGCTTGATAACTCTTTATCTGGATTTTTATATTGAACTGGAAGAAGATTTAAACCATCTTGAATGTTATATTCTTCTACTGTATCCGCTAACAGTAAGGTATTTGAGTAAATGTCTTCTCTATCAATACCCTGTTTTTGCATGGCAGCCTTTATCTCATCATAAGACAAAAGATGAATATCAAATTTGTTAAAAGTAATATCTCTGTCTTCGCCATAAAGATAGTCAAGTCTGTCCATCATAGAAGAATGCTTTTTGGATTTTGCATAAGTTGTGTCTTTTTGAACCTTAGTATGTGTATTTAATAACAACTTAAATTCTTGGACTTCTCTTTGGGATGTGTCTGAGTGATGGCAGTCTGGAGTTACAACAGCCTTTATATCAAACTCATCTGCAAGTTCAAGTAAATATTTATTTATTTCGGGGGTATTGTGTGGCATAACCTCAATGTAATAATCGCCACCAAAATTATCTTTAAACCATTTAATGTATTTTTTTGCAATTGCAAACTCTTGTTCTTCTAATGCTTTAACAAGAACGCTACTTGGACAAGCAGATGTAACAATAATACCTTCTTTATATTTTTCCAATATTGCAAAGTCAAATCTTGGTTTTTTAAAAAATCCATCAGTCCATGCAATCTCGCTAATCTTATTAAGATTTTCCAAACCCTTTTGGTTCTTGGCTAGAAGGACAATGTGGTTGTAGACAAGATCTTGTTGACCTTCTCTTTCAGACTTATCTCGTGTATCAGATATGTCTGCACACATATATCCTTCTAGACCTAGAATTGGCTTAATGCCCTTTGCTTTTGCAATACGGTGCAGTTCCCTATGCCCAGATAAAGTACCGTGGTCGGTGATGGCTATTGCAGGCATCCCTAACTCAACTGCACGGTTCACGTATTCTTCTGGAGTAGCAATCCCATCAAACAAACTAAAATGGGTGTGGACATGTAAGCCTACGTAGTTCATCTTACCAATCAGCGTTGGTAGCAGATGAAGATGTTGGACCGTCAAAGCCTAAGTAAAATGCTTCCTGTTCAGCGTAAGGAATTTTCCTTAGCGCTAACTCAAGAGGATAAGGCTTGTGTGCTGACCAGTCAAATGGCTCTGCGTCTGGCGCTCCAGGAATAGTTGTGTAACTTGTCTCAGTTCCCTGGCCATTACGTTTTACTTTCCAGACTACGTTTGAAATGCTTCCTGTTTCAAGAGCATACTCACGAATTGTATTAAATGCTGATTGCTTACTTACACCCATTGACCAGATAGCCACGTAAGGTGGTTCAATGCCATCGTCAACTAGAACATTGCAATAGAAACGAAGACGTGCTCTCCAGCCAGCCTTTGGATCTTTACGGTGCATTTCTTCTGCCCAGTCACGACCTTCTGACTCCATTGTATCTACAGCCTTGCGCTTGTAGTCCTTTGGATTTGTGTGTTCCTTAACAACTAGTGCAAGACCACGTTCTGCGTTATAATTTGCAGAGTCTTCATCTAGTTCTTCAATGAAACGAATTTTTGCTGATTGACCGTCGGCAAGTTTTAACCATCTTACCTTTGGTGAATTTTCATCATATTTTGGCTTGTCAACTAGGGCATTAATATTTTTTAGTCCCTTTACAATAGTCATATTATTTTTTCTCCTTTTGTTATTGATTTTATTTTAGCATACCAACGATAGAATTGTCAAACTTAAACTCAAGTTTTTTAATTGCCTCATCGTCCATATCGCCTATATCTTTATATTTTTTATCTATGTATACAGGAGTGACAACTGGGCCAAGTTTTTCAATCAACTTATCCTTCATTATTACTCCTGCATCGTCGTTATCTGCAATCAAAACAATGCCATTAAAATATTTCTCTAATAGCCTAATTTGCGCTGCAGAAACATTAGCCCCCAACGTAGCCACGGCGGGGAATCCCACTTGATCTAGTCTAATTGCATCAAACGATGACTCTACTAAGTATACTACGTTTGATGTTTTTACTCTGTGCAAATTAAAAAGAGTTTTTCCTTTTGGTAATCCTGGAGTATTTTTAAACTCTTTGCCCTCAACAGTTCTAGCAACAAACCCTATACACACTCCATCTGGTGAGTGTACTGGGACTGTTACAGAGTCTTGTCTTTCGGAATACCCAAGTACAAACTTTTCTATTGATTTTTTTGTTATTTGTCTGCCTTCAAAATACCTGAGTGCCCTTGGAGACTCCAATGCTTGATTGTTTAATCTTTTAATTAGCAATTGATCATATTGAACAAATTCTGGTTTATCTATTAGTGCTCTATTTATAGAGTCCTCAATATTTGTTTTCTGCTCTTTACTTTTAATATATCTTATTGCCTCAAAGTATGTCCTATTAGATATATGCATTACAAACTCAACAAGAGTTTTTGTGGTTTGACACCCAAAGCAAAAGAACAGCCCAGATTCCTTTGAAACTTCTCCAGCAGGTGTTCTATTATTATTATGATAAGGACAAAAGATTATATAGTCAGTACCATACTCTGCCTCTATGTCTATTCCTGCGCCAGTTAGTACCCTGTTTATTTGCTGCGCTGAATAAATATCTCTACTGTTTGTCTTCATAGTCCTTGTATCTGTAATAACCTTTGTCAAAGTCTACCTGTACTAAAAAATCACCCATAAAACCATTTCTGTTTTTTCTAAATACGCATTCAATAATATCACTATTTGTAGCACGACCAAGTGCCATGACCCAGTCAGCATCATATGCAATCTGTCTAGACCACGCTGTTTGCCCTAAAGTCGGAGGTGTAGAAAGATCTTTGACATCATCGGGGGTGGCAGAAGAAATAGCCATGATGGGAACCTCTTCACTAATAGCCATAAGTTTAAGTTCTCTTGAAAGGTTCTTCATTCTTACCGTTTCATTGTCAGACTTCTGGTTTGGACTCATAAGTTGTAAGTAGTCAACAATAACAAAATCTGGTTTGTATTGATCAATCTTTCCACGTATAACGGAAGGGGTTATATCTCCGCCATTGTCATTTGATATGATATGAAATTCTGGTTTTCCTGCTAATTTTTGAGCATGCCATTTTTTAAGCATATCAATTTCTACTTCACCATTACTAAGTTTGCGGTGAGACCAAAGTCCTTCGCCCATAATTGCAAACACACGATTACGAACTTCTGTTTCAGACATTTCAAGACTTATGATAAGTGGACTACGACCCTGCTTCCATGCTTGTACTGCAAAATATAAAGCAAGCCAAGACTTGCCAATACCTGGATACGCTAAGAAAACACCAAGTTGCCCTGGCATGATTCCAGAAGGCAGGTAATTGTCAAACCCTGGGAGCCCTGTTTTAATTCCAACATGCCCAAGGTCTTGCATCTTCTTTACATTTTCAAAGTATGCAACGGCTGAATCTAAATCTGTAACTTCAATATCTCTAATTGCGGATGTATTCTTTTTTAGTTCAGATGTTTTTGTGATTAACTGCTCAAGAGCGTTAGAGCCATTTCCTACTTGAACTTCGGATGCTGCATTACGTAAAATATCTTTTAGGCTATCGGTTAAATACTCTGCCTGCAATTCTTCAAGATGATGCTTTGTTGACCCTACACCATCTACCGCAGCAAAGTCTCTGAATTTTTCTACTACTAAAGACGTTGGAGGAACTGACTGATTATTTTCTGAATACAATCTAATAAAATTCCACACATCATTGTGCGTTCTTAAAAGATTTTCAACATTGGCCTGCAATAAAACATGGATTTGCCTATCATTAAGCACTGCTGTGATTAACTTTGCCTCTGTGTTATTCACTCAGCCACTCCTTTGCCTTTTTTCTTAATGCTGCTCTTTGCTTGATATCTTCTTCTACTTCTAGTTTACCATTAAGAATTTTTTCTGCATTGTAAGCAAAATAATTCCATTTAGGATCTTGGGAAATACTAAAATAATACTCTAATAGATCATAGCATTGTGATAGACCGTAGGACTCAACAAGTGCATCAGCGGCCCATTGCTCTACATTAAGGTTCATGTTAGACTTTTGCTCATACCTTTGCAGGTAAAATTTATTAAATCTGCTGAGCAAGGCCATTCGGTCTTTGCGGTCAGCCATTACTCTTTACTATCGGACTCTGCTTCTGCCTCTTTGACCTTTTCTGTTAATTTGTCTTCAACAAACTTATACACTCTTTCAAAGGCCTGTTCTGTATTTTCACCATCACGCTTTGAGTCAACTATGCCAAAATCAAATCTTAGTGATTGAAAATTACCTAGATTAAGGGTATATCCAATCGCTACTGATATTTTTGTATTTTCGTCTTCCATCATCCCCACCATTTCTATTGTTAAATATTTTCTGCCCAAACAGGAATGAATCTGCCATCCTCTGTCTTTGTATATGTAAGTATACCGTCGCCCATTCGCCTTGTCAATTCTTGGCTTGTAGGAGTCATATTATTTGTTATAAGCCCATCTTTTCTTGGTTGTCCTATATGTATAGTAGCCAGTATAGCACGAATGTCCCTGACCATGTTTTCTGAATAATAGGATCTAATTTGCCAACCTCTTTCACCGTTTAGCCTTGCACCAATTGGAGGCGGAATCATTCCAGTTTTAATTAGTTTAGGCATATACTTTCTATGACGATTAATTAATTTAGCAGTCTCTGTAACAGTATAGGCTCTTTCTCTATTTTTTCTAAAATCTGAACGCAAACAAGTTTCAAGTCTATCTTTAGTTATATTATAAAACGAAACCATTCCAGTAGATCGTGAACTATGATGAATTCTTACAAGGTCATTATTTAGAAACCATATTTTTTGATTTCCTTTTATTACAGTTTCGTTATTGTAAATTTCGCCCTGTATAATTCCTTTGCTAGTAACCATCTTCCCTCTTCGCTTTCTGCTGGCGGATGAAAAAACTTTCTCAGCCCACACACAATACAATAAGTCTCTATATGTTGAATGCTGCTATATTGTCTGTCAATAAAGGTTTTACCTTTGCACTTTTTACAAAAAATCATTATTTTTTTATTCTTAGTTTGGAATTCCAACAATAATTAAGTGCACTGCTAAAGATAGATCGCCAGAGGCACCGAACCTTACAATGCCCTCAACCCTTGTCTCAGTAACACTTTTTAAAATAACGTTAACATTTTGTCCCGCTGGAGTTTGTCCAATGTTTACTGGCGTAGCCGAAACAATTGGTGGATATTTAAAGTCTTTAAAATCGTATGTAAATGTTTTTTCGTTTCCAGCAGATACCGTTGAATTGTTAGCAACTTCAACATAGCCACCAATTATTCTTGAATTAGAAGTTTTAATTTCTTGTTTTCCAGCACTTACTGTATCTATTACGGTTTTATTTACGGTTGTGGATGCAACCTGTGTTGAAAGATCGTTGACAGCATCAACCAAACTGTATAAATATGTAACATCAAGAGGTTGCCCTCTTTCTGGTAGTGGTACCTTAGCCATTATTGCCTCCTATTAAAGTATATCATTATACGGTGTATGGACCATCTTCATAAACCAACAAGGAATTATAATCTCTTGTGATTGGTGTTCCTATTAGATATATTTCTACGTTCAACCTATTTGGATGTGACTCTTGTAAAACTCCATCTATTGTATAAGTATTTGGTACTGGGAATGAGATACTTCCACCTTCAATTCTTTGTTTATATATCCAGTCTCCATTGTCATTTCTATGCCATTTTAACCATATATCAAATTCAAGAGCCTTTCTTATTTCATTGCCGTCTATTTGTATTGAAACTGAGTCCCAGGCAAGTGATGCAATATCTCCTGCATGATTAAATGATATTGATCCAGGAACATACGCATAGTTTGGTTGAAGAATAGATGTTGGGGACCAGTGCGAAGTTCGGTTTTTATCTTCTGACACAACTCTATATCTTAGCGTATATCCTTCTTCATAAATATCTATGGGTGGAAGATTTTCTTGTTTTATTGTTACCTGTTTTATTACTGGGTTAGCCATTACGATATTACCCCGCCAGAGACGTCTACAGAAAATCTAAACTCAACATAATTGCTTGTGTTGGGATTTTTAACTATGGTTGATGCATCCTGTGTCTGAATAACAGAGTAACCTGTTAATCCGTAAAGTGGATTTGTAGTATAAATATTTTCTAATTTTAAAGCGTCTAGTGCCACGTAGTAATCGCTTGATGGATTAACACCATCAATAACACATGCATATATTTTAACTACAGAAACCACATTCCAATCAAAATCTGAGGTTCTATACAAATCCTGAAGTTGTTTTGTTACAACAAAATATCTTTCTGTAGCAAAATCATACTCTCCTCCACTGCTATCGTCGGCAACTTCCGCTTCAAGCCTTGCAAATTGTGTTCCACTTGTATTTTCAAATGAAATTAAAACTCTAGCCCTTTCTGGCTGAGTTCCATCACCAGTTGTTCCGTCCCTATTTACAATTGAAAATGCCAGCCTTAATTCGTCCAAGGGAGAATTTTTTGTAAAATCAACCGTTGCTCCACTCAACTTAATATAATTTGACCCCGCTCCAATTTCAAAAGTATCCTGTGTCGGACCGCTGTCTAATTCAAGATCCAGATCAGCCTCATCACCTCTTATCATAATAATGTTATTTAAAAATCTTGGCCTTTCATATCTTTCAACTCTTGGTGATTTAAAAAATATTGGATTGTCTGCACTTGTTTGAAATACTGGATCTGCTACAGCAATAATATTGTCATATTCTGTAGCGTCTAGGGCTTCAGAGTAGGTATCAATTGCTACGGCTGACACATTTGAAACATATTGCCAGTTTTCAGTTTCTGTAAAAGCAAAAACGGTCTTGCTGTCATACGCTCCTGCAGACGGGTTAGAACCTGCAGAATATATTCCAATTTCAGATATTTCGTATCTTTCTTCTGTTGGCAGTTCTGCGGTTAAAACAATTTTATCTACCCCATTTTCATTTACAAAACCTCTAGATGATATGGGGACGCGAAACATTTCAAAGTCTAAGTTTGTTTTTGTAGAATAGTCACCTATTGTGTCTCCAGTTGTTAGTGGAGTAGCACCACAGCCAACAGCAATATATGAAGCATATGCTGGTGCTTGTCCAAGAAGGTATTTAGCAATAATGGTTTTACCAGTATTAGTAATCATGATATATTTTCTCCAAGATCTATATCATATATTGTACCACTTGCAGTAATTTGAATTTCAACCTGTTCGTCATTGTTTATATTAATAAACTCAATTACTAAGTCTCCTAGGTCATTTATGTATACGTTTTCACCGTTTGGCCCGTTACCCTCATTTGGAATTTTATCCTCTAGTTTTATTGAAAACCCAGCAAAATATTTATCTGCAGTTTGTTGAAGACCAAGAATATTGTTAGGATTATACCTTTGCTGTATGGACGACAAATTTTTAATAGGTTGATAAGATATTTTTTGACCATTAACGATATCAGACCTTGTAATATTAATTAATTCTATTCCCCCAATATTTTCAAATATTAAATCTGCCATAGTATCTATTGGCGTTGATTCGTCATCAAACAAAATAATATCAGGTGTTGCTGTTTTAACTGGTGGCGGTGGGGGCGATACAATTGCTGCAGATATTGCCGATGGAGTTAGCGGTGTTGGGTTTACAGACTGACTCACATAAAAACTTAGAGGGCCTGATGTTATATTTGTATTTGTTTCTACCTTTGGGGCTATTTTTGGAACAATAGTGGGGGGTTGAATTGATTCTGGCTTTTTCTCTGGCACATATGGCAGCGGCACTGATGCTGGCTCTAATTTTGGAGCCACCTTGGGGGCGGGTACTTGTGCTGGTGCTGGGGCTGAGGTAACTTTTGGGGGAGTTGATACTTTTGATGGAATAACAACCTTTGTTCCAGCAAATATTGTATTTCCACCCTTATATTTTGGATCTTCTGTAAATTTTGGATTAGCAGCAAGAATTGCTTTTACGGTGGTGTTGTTTTCTCTTGCAATAGAAGAAAGGGTATCTCCTCTTTCTACTTCAACCTTTGTTGATTTTTTTGATTTAGAGGCTGTAGTTTCTTTTGATTCAGTGCTTCCATCACCATCAATTAGAGGTCCCAAATATCTCATTTTATACCTCCGCCAAATAAAGTGTCATTTCAGGACCACTTATTCTTCTTGTATAATCAATATTATATACTATAAACCTAGAAGTGTCTTCTGTTACTAAATCTAAATTATTAGAATCTTTGTAATTAATTGTAACAATATCGCCAAGTTGAATAGTTGGAGTTGTAAAAATTTTTATTCCAATAGATTTTTTAGGCACCATTAACTTATCTATAAGCCAACCCATTAGGTTTTCAGCGTCATCGTGTGTTTGAATATATGGGGTGTCCAAAGTAAACTCATTATTGCCGTATATCATTCTGCTTAATTTTATATTATCAAATTGTTCTTTTTCAATAAGTGGAGAAATAATTTGAGACGAAGAATCTAGTTGTGGATTAGAAAAGTTACTGCGTTTCTTAAAATATTCATCAACGGTCAATTCATGAGTTGTGTCCTGGGTAAATGTAACTCCTTGAATTCTTAAATAATTTCCGCTAGTTTCATCAAGATTAATTGCTGTATCTGTAGCATTAAAGATTAAAAATTCAGCGCCATAGGAATCAGCATAAAATCCAGACGTTGTATAACCTTTTATTTTATTAAAAGTTGGAGATAGTTGTGCATAAAGAGCAGGATAGGCACGGTCATACTTAATATCAAAATACGCACATTCACGCATGATAGTTCCAAATTCTTCAAAGTATAAATTATATTTAGGGGATTCTTGAGAACTAATTCCAGATAAATAGGTTGACTGAACTATTCCACTCATCGCATACCTTCTAAAAGATTCACTGGCATTTATTTCTTTATTTTCAAATGCTGATGAAAGTGTTTCTCCAACCGTAAAAATACTGTTTTGAGAATAATTTTCAGATAGTGCATAAATATTTTCAAACATAACCCTAGAAGATCCACGAACAAATGGAGCCATGTTGTTGTGTATTGGAAGCGGATCTGGGTCGTCTACAACTTGAATTAACTGATTATTAATATACAAAAAGAATCTTCTAATTTTTCCTATGTCTTGATACTCTACTGCCAAATCATAGACTGTCGGATTTTCTTCACCAGCCATTCTGTATTGACCTGTAAACCTACCATCATCAACGATAATCTTTGACAATCCGCCCCAAAGTTTTACTGGTATTGCTTCTGTGTTAGCAGAATTTTTTTTAATTTTATAGAACACTACATTATTAATTGAAATATTAGACCTATTGTTTTTATCTAAATTTAAGTACGACTCTACATTTTGCTCCGTTAGAGCAACAATTTCAAAATAATAACCGTTGTTTGTTTCTGGATTAAGCAATACTGCCAAACCGCCAGAGCCTCCAGCAATGTTTACGTTTTGATCTGGCCTTACTCCAGCAACCTGATAATACGTAACGCTTCCTGTTGGAGTTTGACTACGAATTTCATTATTTTCAATTTTTCCAATAATTCTTATTCTGGCTCCAAAATGTTTGTATGCACTGTCTAAGTCTTTATAAACATATGAAACTAAATCAATAGGATTTTCTGTTGTAGCAAAAGATGGTCCATTCATAACTAAAGCAGAAGACTGTATTGTTCCAGACTGCGTTGACAGTGTGCCATTAACTGACGTTTCAGTTGAATAACTTGAAGACATAAAGTTTTTTATAGTTCCATTTCTTGATGTTTGTCTTGCCTTGGTATTGTTAATTCCTGCTGCACCTGTTGTTGTTGATGGTGTTGATATGTCTTCAAGTAATGTAGTTGTAAATAAATACTCTGTCTTCATTTCACAGCCCCTGACATAATCATTATTTGACCAATAAGAGCCTATTCCTGCAGAGTGTGTAGCGATTGATGTTCCAAATTGTGCACGTCCATGCTCATAAACTGATCCATTTTGTAAACGAGTAATTCCTTCAATTTCTTCATAGAATGGAACAGTGTATATTCTAACCAATCCTGTAGGGTATATTTTTCCATTAAATGGCAACGACTTAAAATAATTTTGATATTCCTGATTGTTTGTAATCCAGACATTGCTGCTTCCTTGTCTGTGTGAGGCTCTCCATCCCTGAATTTCTTGTCCTTTTTGCGCCTCTGTAATTTGTCCACTTGCAACTTTCTTATCTAAAGCATCAATAAAATTAGTTGGAGCCAGTCTTCCAGGCAAAACGATTTGTGGCGAAGAGTCTAATAAAGATCCATCCGATTGAATCGGATACCAAATTGCAAGCGTAACATTAAATTGAGCAGCGTCATATCTAATAATTTCTCCATTAGAATAAAAATATCCTTGATATCTAGTAAGCCAATAAACGTTTTCTCCAAGGTCTATTACATTATTTTGAATTTTATGATTAACCACTGTTGGAACGTTATTGGATAGATCTGAATTTATTGGCATTGCTCCAAGAACATATTTTGATTGTTTAGACGCAACCTCATTAATTGTTTTTGTTGAATCCGTTCCAGATGCCTCCCAAAGTAATGATGGCTTATATATCCAGGTTTTTTCTTGATCAACCATGCTTGCTTGACGAATATTTCCATAAGACCTTTGAATATATCTAGTTGTATAATTAATTTTTCCATTATTATAAACTTTTTTATCTTCAGATGCTATTGATAAAATATTAGGTAAGTTTCCCGATGTTTGATTTTCAATTATTCCACTAATAGACTGATTGTTTGATCCAGACAAAATAAAGTTAGTTTCTCTATCATTTTCTGTTGGCAACATATAGTTTTTGCTCATTATAATAAAATTATTGTATTCATCAAAAAACATTGCGCTTTGTGTTGCTACTGCCAATTGATTTAAAACCTCTGCTACAGTTTGATCTGGCGCAATAAAAAAATATGGAATTATTGCTTCTGGCTCATCTGTATTTCTGTAAAATGTGTAGTTGCTAAAACCAATATAATCAAGAATTAAAGTAATGGCATAACTAAGGGATACCTCTGTAACCAACATTCTTGGGGCGGGCATAGACTCTAGAAAGAAATAAAAGTCTCTTAGGTATAAGTCTAATGTTCCAGCAGTTACATCTGCCTGTGGAAACCCGTCTGAGTACAAGGTTTTAATTGGTACCCAGTAATCATATCCACTTACATTTAATATTTTTTCATAAAAATTAAACTTTATATTTTTACGAATATAGTCACTAACAATACTATTATTGTTGTTATCATTCAATGCTTGATCGTCATCAAATATAGATAAATTTCCAGTTGAGGCCAACAACTGTCCTACTGGTAAAGAAGAATTTCCTAGGTCTGAAAGCATTTTTTTAACACTGTACTCTATAACTTTGTCAGATATGTTGGCAACAAGTCTTGGTGACATTTCAATTAAATCAAAAGTAGAGTCAAACTTGTTCATTCTTTCTACAACAACTCTTAATCCACGAATATTTTGAAACTCTCTATAGATTGTTTTTCCATTTAATGTTTCTGTAAAGGACAATGGCGATGTTAAGTCTGTTACAAAACTTGTCTTATTGTCAATTCTCTCGTCCCCTAAAATCCAACCGTATGCTGGCACAAAAGTTTCATATTCTTCTGTGGTTGAATCCCAAACATTAAATATTCCAGCCTCTCCTTCATTTTCAACCACTAAATATGCGTACCCATTAGTTGATTCTTCTGGTAACAATGTTGAAGAAGAGAGTGTTTGTGCTATAACAAAACTATCTTTAAATTTATTTGGAATATTTTTTAATCCATACTGCAACTCAACATATCCATCGTGACCAATAATAGGAAGTCCATTGTCACGAGTATCGTTTTCAGTAAATACATAAGCATCTACCCAGTTATTTTCTTCAAGATACTGAATCTTCCATCTTGTTGGAGTTGTTTTGTTTGCATCACCATACAGCGGATCTGAAAATGTTTTAGATATATCAGTAAACCCTCCTAGGTCTATATCTCCAACATTTGTCTGCATTTTTACAATAATTCGGTTTGATGGAACATCCTCTTTGTACACTACAAAAGGTACGGCGTCGTCTATGTAGTAATTATTATTAACAATGGTTTTAGCAATGCCTCGCTCAATGCCGTCCTCGGTTCTAAAAGAAGTCCAATATTTAAATTGATCATATCTTGATGGCATATAATATCTTGGTCGTCTTGCAATATCTTTTCCAGAGTTTGCTAAAAATTTGCCATTAAAAAATACTGCCTTATTAATTCCAGACCTTGGTCTAAATGGTTTTATACAATCTTCTAGAGAATACAATAATTTAGTTTTTTCTTTTATTGAAGTAAATGCTTGAGGTGTTCCATTATTTTGAAATCCACCATCAACAACAACATCTGCATCTGTTGCCCCTGTATAAAATAAACCAACATCTGCTGAGTCAAAAGTATTTATTAATGTTAAAAATTGAGAATTTTGTTCTTGAGGTCTATATCTATAGTTTCCAAGTTTAAATATATTATCTGGCATGTTCATATTCCATTCAGCCAGAACTAAAGATTCTGTTTTTATCGTTGCAGATGTTTCAAAATGATTTTTTAATTCAGCACTTTCAAACATTTAAACTTCTTCTAACGTTACGGATATGTTCCAAAGGTCGTGATTTGTTGCACCACGCTTTACTACTGAATAGTTAAAGTCTGCAAAATAAACCTCAATTATTTGATTATATCTGTTCAAAGCACTATATTGATAGGCCTGACCTTCTAGGTTTGTATATTTGTCATAAGCGAGGTACATAAAAAATGGACCTTGATGTGTTTCATACCAGTCAAGAATTTCTACGCCACCAGCACCGCCGTCTGCCGTGTATTCCGCTGAAGATGCTTCGCTTGGTGCTATTCCTGTTGATTCATTAAAATTAGCCAAACCCGCATACCCTCTTGAAGGAATCATGTTCCATGACACAGACATGCTTAATTTATCTGCAATATGATAAGAACGCATACGGCCATTAATTGTTCTTGTTCGCTGTTCAATTCTTTGGGTAGTAAACTGCATATCTCCCCTATTATGATCAGACAAAATAATAAACTGGTCCAGTAGATCTGGATCTGTTTCTGCCGTAGAGGCTCCTACCTCTATGCCATTGGGCACGTATAGGCCATTAGAGAGGGTGCCAGAGTTGTTTGACCATAATATACCCTGTGGTCTTGTATACCTGCGTCTGCCCGTTAAATAAGCACTAGTAGCCATTAGACCCTTTGCCCCCTAACTCTTTGTAAGTCAACATTTTTGATTTCTCTCATTACGACGTTAGCAATATCTTTTGCATTTGCGTTGCTTCCATTAATGTTAAACCCTAAATTATAATTATACACTGCCGTTGAGTTGTCGCTTACAGATTTTGAAATGTTATTAACTGGAGTCTGTGATCCAATGCTATTTCCAATCATTGAAGGATATTTTGATTCATTTAGCATTGACAGCATTGGGCCGAACTGTTCACTTGCCCTTCTATTCATTACAAACTCTCCAGGAGTTAGCATCGCTGGAACGCTATCAGAACCTATGCGTCCACCAGCAGCCATGTATTTGGGGACCACGCCACCATAATTCATTGGTATAAATTTGCCACCAACTGTTGAACCAGATGCTGATGAGGAAAGCCCAGTTACAACAGTTCTACCATCAACAACCCTTGTTCCTGTGACGGTTGAACCAGAAGAAGATCCAGAACTTATTGTTTGCTGTATGGTTGTAAGGGTAACAACCTTGCTTTGTATATCATTCCAGTTCTTAAGCATTGCTGCTGTTTTACTTTCAATACCCGCCATTGTTGTATCAAAACCATCTGCCTTTATTTTTGCTGCATCAATACCAGCCTGGGTTTCTTCCCACTTTTCTCTTTGTGCTTCAATTGCATCAATTTCAGCCTGAAGTATTTTTTGTCTGGCATCTAATTGTCTATTGATTGGCTCTATGATTTCTTCATTAATTTTATATATTTCATCTTCAAGAACTCTAATCTTTAATAGTTCATCTTCTTTTCTTTCTTGAAGGATATAGATTTGATCTTCAATGCCACGAATTTTATCTAACAAAGGAACCCTTGCTTGCTCTAATCTATATATTACATCTTGCTTTGCAAGTATCTGTGCCTGAACCACATCACGATTTTGTTCTAATTGATAAGTTTGTTGTGATATTTGGAACTGTCTTTCTTCTGCTTGTACCTTCGTCAAACCGCCAGCAGTACGTAGGCCCGCAAGTTCGGCTTCTCTAGCCTGTCCAAGTGCCCCTCCAGAACGCTCTACAGCAGAAGCGGCTGCAGCGGCTCGCATATCTTGTGCTGCTTGTGCTGCTGCTGAAATGTCTCCACTTGTAATTGCATCAGCAAGACCGATTCTTTGTTTTTCTTGTGAAATAATTTCTTGATTGAGTTCGGATATCTTACTAAGGGCTTCTTCTTGTGCATCATATTTTTTATTAATTTCATCTGCTACACGACTTAAAATAGATAAATCATTTGCTAACTTTCCAGACTCATCTTGTAAAGCCTGAATTGGTCTGTCAAATTGTTCTTCAATTTGTCTCTGTAAACCATTTATTTCTCTTTGAAGTCCATCTATAGGCCTATCAAACTGAAGTTCAATATTGCGTTGAATATCATCAATTTGTTCTCTCATTGCCTCCATTGGACGATCAAACTCTAACTCAACATTACGACTTGCATCATCAATTGATTCTTGATACTCTTCAACTTTATCTTTTGCTTTTTCCAAAGCAGTTTCAATTGAATAAGAAACTCCCTCAAATGTTACTTTAGTATTTTGTAACCATTTTTTATATGTATTGTTTGCTTGGTTTTCAAGAAAGTTATAGAACCTTTCAGCCTTTTCTCTTGCCTTATCAAAATCACTTTGTATTTTTGCTAATGGATTTTTTAATCCAGCGATGGCATCTTCTAGATCTTCAATTTTGGGCTGATTTTTAATTAAGTCTTGAACTATTGGATCATTAATACCCTTGCTTGCAATCTGATCTGCTAATTCTTGATTACTTGCAATATAATCTAACAACTCTTCGCTTGTTATTCCAGATGCTCTTGCTGCAGATAGTGCAGTTATTACTGTATTTAGGTTTGTAATTTTATCTTGAACGCTTGCGCCAAGATTTTGCACCTCAAGGTTTAAATCTTTAATTTCATCTTTTGCTTTCTTGGCATCCTTGCCCATTTTAACAAGTTCTTTAGATGAGATGCTCTTGCTATTTATGGCTACTGCTAAAGATGCATCTGCTACCATCTCTAAGGCTGTTGCATTATCTACTCCAGCAGCCTTTAGTCTTAATAGTGCTGCTCGCTGTGCAAGAGTATCTTGAATTGTTTGAGCCTGAGTAACCTGAAACTCACCTATAACCTTTTCATTAAATGCCTCTTTAAGTGCTTTTCCTTGTTTTGTTAAAACTACCTCGCCATTTTTAATATTCATGTATGTCTTGCGAGTTTTATTGTCTAGGCTTTCTAGGAATGAAATAAATTCTCTACTTGCCCCACCCTTTGCTCCAGCCATTAACTGTTGCATTACTCCGCCAAATTTTTGTAAACCTTGACCGCTGGTTATTTTTAATAACTCTTTTACCCCACCCTGAGCATCAATAGATGCTTTACGAATAAATTTAAGTCTTTTTAATAGTTCGTCTAAAGTTGTGTTCCTATTTTTATTAGCGTTAGGATCATCAACAATGTCGCCTCCTGGAACTGGTCCCAGCAATGTTCCACCTTTTGCAATTAATTCTGCTGCACTTTTGCCAGCAGCAGAGCCAAAGCCTTTAAAGTTAGGATCGTTGGATACAACATCAAAGGCAACCTTTAAGTTTTTACTTACAGTATCTTTGCCTTCAGACAATATGGTCCATTGATCATAAAATGCTTTCCATTCTCCTGGCTTTTCTTCAGCAAGTTTTGCGACCACATCTTTTGTTAACACATCTGGCAATGTTTCAATTTGCTTTAATGCATTTGTTGTGTTAATAATTTGCTGTATTCCATTGGCCTTGAGATCAAGAGTAATCCCATACGTAGGATTTATTTGATTCAAGAAACTTAAAGCCTGCATGTCTTTATCAAAATCTTCGGTATCGCTATTAACATACCTAAGCATGAGGGATCTTGTTTCGTCTGTAGCGCCTTGGGATGGCAATAGTTGTGCTATCAATGCAGCATCTGCAAGCCCTTGCTTATCAACTAAAAGATTAAATGATGTTTCAAATCCTTTATTTCCTGCTGCAGTTGAAAGAATTTTTGCAATTACAGCAGGGCCAACTTGTCCAGAAGCAAGTCCTATCTGTAGTCTTGTTTTAAAGTCTGACTTCTCTAATTCATTTAAGGCCTCTATTGCCTGATCTTTAAAGACAGCCATTGGACCTTCTTTATACATTACGTCTGCTGCAGCCTTAATGCCTTTTGTAAATGCCTCTTCGCCCAACTGATCTCTTTGACTTACTAATAAACTTAACGCATTTGCATTACTTGCATTTAGTTGATCAAGAGCATTTTTTCTCTCATCCTGAATTGTTTTTATTTGTTCTTCTGTTTTTGCAGACTTTAATTTTATATCGTATTGTTTATTTAGTGAATCTACAAGTCCTTGATTTTGTGCTACTTCCTGTATTCCAAGTTCAACTGCTGCTGCTGCAAGTTTAACATTGACGGCTTTTCTCTTATTGGAATCTGCCTCGCCCAGCATCATTGCTCCTGCGCCTGCTGCTGCAATTCCCGCTCCTGCTGCAACTCCTCCAGTAAGAACTGTTGCTGCAATTCCTGTTGCTATTAATCCAAATCCAGCAACCCTAGCCAATACATTTGGGGCTGTTGCTTCACTGATAGCGCCTTCAATTGCGGTTTTAAATGAATCAGACTGCCTTTGCATGGACTCTTTTTGTATTTGTAGTGTTACCTGTAGTGGATCTGATGCAAGGTTTTCACCGTTAGGACCAATTAAACTTGTAAGTTTTCCACTGACCAAGGCTGGAATCTCATAACTTCCAAGGCTTTCTCCAAGTGCTGCAGCAATACTTCTTGCTTGAGTTGTTGTTACTGCCCCTTGTGCAACTGCAACCGCTAAATTATTTGCAAGATTTTGAGATATTTCCTTAATTGACTTACCACTCTTAGACTGAGTTTCTATGTCAGCAAGTATTTGTTTTCCAAATTCACTATCAAGTACATTTTGCCCAAATTGTCTTTGTCCCTCAACCGTTCCAGAAACAATATTTTGTCTTCTTCTTGCAGCCTCTTCACTTGCACTAACTGTTCCAGAAATAACCGATAAATCTACCAACTTTTTAGATGTCATAGACATAGCATTAGCAAGAGCAATTCCTTCTTGTCTTGCTTTTTCTATGTCCTTAGCCATTTTAAATAGTATTCCTCCAACAAGAGCAAGGCCAGCAATCATTGCAACAAAAGGATTTGCAAGTAGTGGAAGTAGTGCTACTATACCCTGCAATCCAAAAACAAAAGGCATTAAGGTTTGAGCAGTTTCTCCTAACTTACCACCAGCAAAAGATGCTGCAATTGTAAGTCCAGAAATTGCACCTATGCCAAGGCTTGCTTTTGAACTAAAATCGGATAACTTTTGTTTTGTTGTTTTCTGAGCCTCTGTAGACTCATTCATTGCACTTGTTAGTTTGCCTTCTGCTGCTATACGTTTTTTGGCTTCATTTAAACTTATCTTTTCTGTTGCTGCCAATAATTGAGCACGAGATAGTCTTGCTGATTGAGATATTTCTCCAAGTGTAGTGCTTCCAGTTCTTGGATCAACCTGTGGTGCATTTGCAAAACCACGTAGCCTTCTCATCCTTTGAACTATGGTTTCGTTTGGACCAAGGGTTGTTGTTCTATTGTCTGAAACATTTCTACTGGTTGTTCCAACAGAGGCTGGCTTTCTTGAAGTATTTTGTCCTGTTAAAGGTGTTAAATTGCCTTTTGAGTCAACCTTGTATTCTCCCCTAGCCCTAACAGCAACTGTTTCTCTCTGAGGTTGTTTGCCAATTAGTCTATCAAAAGCATCATTTAATGATTTAGTGACCCTGAGAACCTGTCGTCCTCCACCTAAAAACTCTCTTTGTGATTTAAATTTTCCATCAATCAATGCATTAATTACATTATTTTTTGTAACTTTCCCACCTGTTATTTCAGGTCTTCTATAAGCAACGATTTCACCTGCATCATTTAGTCTAGTAGGAACCTGTAAATTTGGATTAAGTTTCTTTAATTCAATTAATTTTTTAACTAACACTGGGTTTGAACGAGTTTTTTGTACTGCCTTAATTACATCATCAATTGGCTTTAATTTATTTGTTACAATTGACGATCCACCAACTGCGCTTGAAGACACTCCACCTAGTAAAGATGCTGCTGCTCTAGATATTACTGGATCTCCAGATTTAGCAAGCGCCCCCATGATTCCAGTTCTTTCGTTACCCATTCTAGAGTAAATCATTTTATCATTAACTAAAGCATTGTCTGGTAAAGAACCTAAAGATTTTAACAAATTTGCTCTAATTTGATTTGATACTCTAAACGCCTCTTTATTTGGTATTCCTCGCTTAATAAGATTTTGTGTCATTGTTCTTAAAGAGTTATCATCAAGAAGTGCTCTTCTGTAATCTCCAGCACGAACTGTTGAATTCTTTCTATTCAGTTGTGCATTCATTTCTTTAGGAATGTCAAAGCCAACAGAAGTATATATGTTTTCTCTTCCAAAACCAAGTCTTCTAAATTGTTCTGAAACCTTTTCTCCAGAAACTTGTCTTCTATCTACGGCATGTCCAAACACCAAGTTTTGTGTTGCTTGAGTTTTTTTAGCATTCATTTTTTCAAGCAGTGCTGCGCTTCTTGCAGCAAAGGCTTCGTTAGTTTCTGTAAATGCTGACCTACCTAGAACAAGATTGTTTACTTGACCTGGGTTAGTATTAAGAACCTGTGATGAAGGTCCGCTTAAATCCATTTTTGGTTTAAATTGTGGAGAATTTTTAAAAGGCTGAGCATCATCGGTACCAGTACCAAATGCTTGTAATGTTCCATTCATCATTGCTTCAATAATTGGCTGGTATTGTGGATCTTGTGCAATATCTGTTGGAATTACCGCTTCTCCAGGCATAAGCACTGCAGGTACATTATCTTTATTTCCACTTCCTGGTACAGATGTTGTTCCTCTTGCAAATTTCTTTGGTGCACCTCCTCTGCCAGGAATCATCATTCCTGGATTTGTCCTAGCAAAGTTTGCTGCTGCTACGGTTGCATCAATATATGCCTGACGAAGTAATCTAACTGCAGATGCTTCAATATTAAATTGTTGTGTAAGTCTGCTATGTGCCTGGTTTAACGATGCTGCTACTGTGGCAGCCTCAAACTGTTCCGCTGACAAATAGTTTGTTTGCTCTGCAAGAATTTTACTATTTCCGCCAAGCCTTAGAAAACCTGTACGCATTACCGCAAATAATTTAATACCATTTGCAACCGCATTTAACAACAAACCGAAAGTCATTAACAATACTGGACCAATAATGCCAACCAATGTTGTTGCAATTACAATAAACCTTTTTGTGCCGTCTCCAAGATTATTAAACCTATCTAATAGGCCTGCAATTGATTGTGCAATTGGAGTAACTGCTTCTAAAAATGTTTTACCAATTGGCTCAAGTGTTAATTTAAGGTCTTGCATTGCCTTTTTAAACTTAGTTCCAACTGCATCCTCTAAAACTCCAAGTTCTCGTTCGGACATTATTGCAAGTTGTTCAACAGAGTCTGTTGTTAGTCCAAGAACCTTTGATGCTTGTGTTCCATCTTTAATTACGTTTTGAAACAAAGTTGATAAACGCGAAAACTGAAACTTACCAAATAATTGTTCAATGGCACGAGCACGATTAAGTGGATCTAGGGTATCTAATGCTCTTGCAAAGTCTATAACTGTTCCCTGAATATCTCCTTGATTACTTTCAACAATTGCATTAATGTTAATTCCCATGTCAGAAAGCATTTTGTTTGCTTTTTCTGTAGGATTAATTAATGCTGCAAGACCAGACTTTAATGCGTTAGCGCCTTCTGATGCATTAATTCCACCCTCTTTCATAGCAGTTAAGAAGAATGCTAAGTCTTCAACGTCTCCTCCTAGTTGCTTAACAACTGGACCTGCTTTAGGAATTGCAATAGTTAAGTCTTCAATAGAAACCACTGTCTGGTTTTCAACGGCGTTAAGAAAGTTAATCTTTTTTGCTAAATCTTCTGCTGCTGTACCAAATGCGTTGGTAATAGATATGGTTGTTTCTAGTGCTTGTCCTTGTTCTACCCCGCCAAGAACGGCAAGTCTAGTAGCCTGTGCAACCTGTGCAGTAAGGTCTGCTCCAGTCTTACCCATTGCTGCAGCATCTGCTGCCATTTTCATAGTATCTACAACTGCAATTCCATATTTAGTAAATGATTCTGCAAGTTGTCTTACATTTTCAAGAGCCTCGTTTGTTTGTTCTGTTGTGGTAAAGATATCTCCATATACACGCTTAAACCTAACCGCTTGTGCTTCAAGATCCATGAATGTTTTAGCAGCAGCAGTTCCAAGATAGGCAAGGGGGATTGTAAAACCAACCATCAACTGACGACCAGCCCACTGAGTATTCTTACCAAAATTTAGAAGATTGGTTGATCCTTGCTTTAGTAATTGATTAAACAATGCTTGTTTTTGTGCTGCTACTGCAACTTGTGTACCAAAGTCTTTCATATTTACACTAGTTGGAGTAACAGAAATAGCCTTCATAGAACCGCTTGCATCACGGCCTAGTTTAATATACTGTGTTTGTAACCTTCTTACACGATCTTGGGCTACCTTGCCAATTGTGTCAAATTCTGCTTTAAATAATCTTCCAAATGTTTTTGTAGAGCCTCCCGCAAAGCGAAAGTATTCTCTCATTGATAACTTATTTTTTTCAAGAGCACTTGTAAAAGATTCTGTGGATGTTTGAATAACACCCATCTGTGCTGAAAACTTACCAGTAGCATTTATTGAGTTCAGCAGGTTCTGCTGCATGTTACGCTGTTGAGCAGCAGCAGAAGCACTACCCTTTGATACTGAAGTATGGAATAGTGCTAACTGTCGCTGTAAACTTTTAAGTTCCGCTAACGCCTGCGACGTATCAATTTGTACGCCAATTCTGGCATTAACATCACTCATTTGTCACCTCATTGTTTAGTTGTTTGCAAGAACTGTGTTCAAGAGTGCATTTGCATCCTGAAGTTTTACCCCTGAAGCAGACTCAATGATTCTATAAACTGTTGGAAGATCAATATTTTCTTCTAACTTTTTAGCATCTTCTGCAATTTCTGGCTTATATTGTTTCATAGCAATTTGAACACAATCAATAAGGACAGTTGTTGACTTGTCATTATCTTCTGCCACCTCTGCTAGTTCTGCAAATTTCTTCATGAATGGACGAAGTAATGAGATTTTAAGCGGTCTTGCTTTAATCTTTGTACCATCCAAAAGAACTAGTTCTACCTCTTCATACGTGCTTGTTGCCATTGATTTTTCCTCCTATAGGCTATGTTAATTATAGCATGATGACTCTTTATTTTTTAGTATTTTATTTTGTTAGATCTTCGTACTCTAGACCCATTCCAATACCAAACCCTGCTTTTTTGGCATTTTGTCCTTGAAGCGCTAAGATATCTCTACTATCACCTGTTGCACCCTTACTAAAGACCCTGGCCTTCATATCTTCCCATTCTTTTTGTCCTCGTGAAGATCCAGACTGTTTGTCTAAATCTACCCCTTGAATTGCAGCAAGAAACCTTTTTTCTTCATAGTCAAGTTCTCTGCGACTAGCAAGCGTGGCCATTAATTCTGGCATAGATAAAGACTCTTCTAATTCTTTATAGTCTTTCCAGATACCCAATAAAAATGCCTCAGCCTCAATTTTTGCTAAGTCTAAATCAGACCAGGTTGATCCACTTTCTGTTGCTTGATTTTTAACAGTTTCTTCTGAACTCTTGTTTATCTTAATTCCTGCAGAAACATCTAAAATTGAATATATTGTAGGCATATCAAAACTGTCTTCTATGTCATCTCTTTTTAACATTATGCCTGGATAATATTGTTTCATGGCAATTCTAACACATTCCATCAAACAGTCTATTGCTTCGTCATCGTCTTTGGCATTTTTTACATTTTCAAAAGCCTCCATGAATTCACGGAGATATTTTATTTTTAATGGAATAATCTCTAGTTCTGTTCCATCAATAAGATTTATTACTTTATTTTGATAAACTGTTGTTGCCATGATTTATCTATTCTATCACAGGCAAAACAAAAAACCCACCTCATAAGAGATGGGCTTTTGTTTAATCTAAAATTAGATTATGATTGACCAAATGTACGATCTACGATCTTACCGTATGATCCTGACGCATCTTCTGGAAGAAGACGGAATGAAACTTCAAACATTGACGCTTCGTCACGCTTTGCGGATACAGTTACGTTCTCAATTGATAGAGCACGATATGCTGTGTAAACACGCTCAACAGAGTCAGAGTTGTCGCAATCTCCAGTTCCTGGTCCAACAGCAACGATTCCTCGTTCTACTGGACATTCTCCAAGTTCACCTGCAGATAGATTAAGTGTCTGACCTGTAGATGCTGCCTTGTTTCCTGTAAGTTGTGCATCAGAGAATGCTAATGCAAGAAGCAAGTTTTCTAGTGTTGCTTCAGCAAAAGCGGTAGCAAGATTAACCTGCATACCTTGCTTATATAGTTTTGCAACGTCAAGAATTTGGTCTACCTGGACTTCACCGAAGTCTGGTTGGAACTGCACTTCTAGACCGTTCATGGTATAACCTACGTTAGTATAATCTGCTGATTCTGCTAGTGTATCCTTAAAAGATTCACTTGCATCAAAAGCCTCCAGTGTACCTGGAGTTAGAGTTGTATCAGCAACGAAAAGTGCTGCTGCACCAACGATAATGTTGTTTGACGTACCACGGCTATATGGCATATTATTTCACCTCTTTCATAAAGTATATTAAGTTGTTTGGCGTGTTTCCTCAAAACCTATTATACCGCTGTTTATGTATATCTAGAATCTGGCTCAGTCTTGATGTGATAGTCATACTCAATAATCAGTTTGTTAACAAAAAGGGTTCTTGCCGATGCTAACTCTGCTACGTCCCTGCTTTCGTCTGCCTGATATACCCTGGTATTGTGAAAATAAATGTTATATGGAATAGATACCTCTCCAGCGGAGTTTAGTATTGGGTTTGAAATGCTATAGGAGTTTATATCTTGGGCTGAAGCGTCTTCACGATCAAGGGCATTTGAAATAACACGCACAGAATCTATCAACTTGCCTACATCTGTAGAATATACAAAATATATAAGTTGTTCTCGTTTGTGAGCATAAAACGGGGTAGGCCTAAATCTCATCAACCTATCGTAAACAATAAGAACTGGACTTTCTGTTTGCCTGATTTGGATACTATCGTTGTATAGATCTTCAATATTTGTTGGAAACTGTGCTGGAACCATGGGGCTTGGTGTTAAAAGATCTGACTCTGCCACTAAACCATAAAATGCTAATTCAGACAAAACATATCTATTTAAAAATGTAGGTGGAAAACCAGTGTCTGTTAGTATACTCATAGTCTTATTCTACCCCAATTGTTGCATTAGCAATCCATTTAAAGCCTGTATCAAGGCCCTTCATTCTACCCGCTCTTGATCCAGCCCTTATGTTTGTCTTATAAAGTTTTGGTTTTTTAATATAATCATAAATACCAGAAGCCTTTAGAAATGATTGTTTAAAATATCTTAACATAAACTCATCTACAGTTTTTTCAAAACTTCCATAAACCATCTCTCCACCAGGACTGTCTACCTTAATAGACTTTCTTGTAAATACCTCTCCAGTAGGACCATTAAATTTCAACACACTGGATTTAGTGGGTGTAATAGTGACTGGAATACCGTTTTCCATAATTTTTGCTTTATCATAAAATGGTACCGTCATGTTTTCTGACACCGTTCTTGATTGTCTAAATGAAGAATTAATAGATAGTCCAAGATTGCTAACAGTATACTTTAAATCAAACAGCCTTGCATTTGGACTGCCAGTCTGATTCCATTCGTAAATGTGATGCAGTGCTTTTGGATTTGATCTTGCCTCAACATCAACATATTGTGCTAAGGCTTGAATTACTCCAACGCCCAATCTATCTAAAAATATTTTTTTACCTTTATGAATGCCGTCTAAAAATCCAATAGAATAATCAACAATGTTTCTCATTTGCTTATCAAAAATTTTTGTATTCATTCTAACTATCATTAGTCACCCACAGTTTGATTTTCAGTCCTGCGCCACAACATTTTGTAATACTCTATAGACCCAAATGGTCCTGCAAATGGCTCAATTGTTGCTATTTCATAAATAGTTCCCCTGCCAGATCTTGGCCCAGCGGTTTCTTTATAAATTATGTTATCGCTTGCATCTCTTACGTTTGTCACAAGTATGTTTGTTGTTGCGTTGTTAGAATTATTTGAAGAAAGTCTGGGGTCATTTTGAGTTCTTGCAATAAGTTTATTTTCATATTGTAAAAATGTTTCTGGTTTGATGTCTTCCGTTCCTAGTCCACCAACTGAGGTTGCATTGCAGGTTACAGTTCTATCGTAAACCCAGTCTTTTTTAGGTTGACCATAATCTCCCTGTGTAAGAATTGGAAAATATATATCGGCTTTCATTGGATACATAAAGTCTGTAACTTCGCAAGAGTTCATTATAAAACTCCAGGACGAACAATATTATCAACATATTTAGACAAAATCTTGTCTACAATAATATTTCCAGTACCCTCAATCATTCTTTTGTCGTACTCAATTTTAAATTGATCAGTGCTGTAGTTTTTTACATATCTCTTGTAATAATCTAATTTGCCACACTTGATATCATTAATTAATAACTTTGTAGCATCTTGAATATCAATAGGAACTACTTTATAACCTGTTTCTAACAAGAAAATATAATCTGTTCCGTTTGGAAATCCTACGCCAGCAGTTATAGTTTGAACATTTCCGCTATCTTCTGTATCAAATATTGCAAATGAATCTGAAGAAGCCACTGGAATTCTTGCTGGACGTCTTTCCGCTCTATTTAAAGAATCTATTGACTGCACTGGGTCTTTTGTAATTGCAGTTTTATCTTTAGTAATTAAGTAATTAAAGTCTCCTAATGCTGGGCCGTCTTCGGTGTCGCTTGAGTCATAGACCAGTTCTGCATTTTCATATGCTTTTAAAATTTTATGTGTTCTGTCCCAGAGTGGAATGTAATCTGTTTCTTGTCCAACTACCTCAAGATATTTACGTCTATAATAAAATCCGCCAACAACTGTATCAATAATTGCCCTTGCCAATGATTCATATTCTTTATACTTGGCAATATCTGTTGCAGATGTTTCATTGTTTGCAGTTGCTAGTTCTGTTGGATTTATATATGGGCGCTCAACCTGTAAATTATCTTCAACTACAATGTCCCCACGCTCTCCATCAATATCTTCATAAACAGTGACTGCATAAGATTTGTCGTATTTTACAAAATCTCCACTTAACTCATAAGTAATTGTTCCTTCTGAAGAAGATGTTAATCCAGATTCTCCGCTAATAAATTCTTCAATTTCTGTCTGTTCTGGAACATCTTCAATGACAAGAATATAGTCTGCTGTTTCATCTGGAACCTTATAGGTTACGGAAAGCGGGTATGGTGGTAAGCGAAGTACTATTGACATTAGTCTTTACGGTAATAAGATGCTACTTCTTCAGGCGATGCTACACGCACTAGCCTATGAGTCAGCCACTTTTCCGATGCCTCCTTTGATACTATGTTATATCCCACCTTTAATGCACCCAAATTATCCATGTGAAGATTTTTATCTGAATATAAGGCCACCTTATTAATTAAAGTTTTTGCCTTGTCTACTTCTTCTACTTCTTCTTGTTTTGTCTCTGGTGGAAACCAACTAGCAATAATTTCCAAAATTTCAAGTTTAGTGCTTGCTTCAAAAAGTTCTATATTATTTTTTTTAGCATATGACTTTAATGCTAGTACGCTTTTAGTTGATAGTTCTTCCATTGTTGTGTTCATAATTCTCCTGTACTCATTTGTAATTATACCAGAATAACAATAAGGAGGACGGTTTTTATGCCGCCCTCCCTAGTACGTGATTGTTATATTTTAGGAATCAGCACTGTCTGCGTCAACATAAGCGACGGCATCTAGTTCTTCCCATTGAATACCAAAGCGTACGAATACTGTGTATTCAATTGTGTCTTTCTTTGGCTTGTATTCACGGTTTACAGTGATGTCTCTCTGGAAGCCCCATACACGGTTCTGAGGGAATGTTAAATCAACATATCCTGCAGGGTAGTAAGGAACCTCAAGAACATCTACACCAAGTACACGAGTTGTACGTGAGTTACCTAGTGTCTGCGCTCCACCATCAAGGAATTCTTGACGATTTGCTTGTGTGCTACCAACACGATCAGCGAATGCTGATGAGATGGCGTCTGCAAGTGTACCGTTGTTACGAACGATACCAGCAAAAGCATCAGTACCTGCGTAGAACTTAAGGTTTGACTTAAGTGCACGATACTTGCGAGGCATTGCTAATAGCAAGCCTTGCATTACTGATGTGGTGTAGTTGTTGTCTGCAACAGTTGCAGCATATTCGTGAGCGTCGTTTCCGACTGTTCCACGAGTTTGCTTGACGAATCCTGCCATAATTGAAAGGAATGCGTCATTACCTGTACCGAGACCGTTGATAGCAAGATCTTCAATATCGTTTGCGAAAGCATTGGTCATCAAGCGAACTAGATGATCTTCAAGTGCTCCACCTTCAATATTGTCTTCAAGTGCTTCAGTTGATACTTCCCAATCAAGACGAATCTTTTTGGTTGTTAACTCAACTTTTGAAAATGTTGCGCCGATGTTTGTATAGTCTGGTGCTCCTTGAGCAGCAGCACGAATTACACGTTCACCTACGTTTACTTTTTCAATTTCCATGGTGTTTGCTCTCATGGTGACACGACGGCCATCTTTAGCGAGGACAGTTGCATCCCACACGTAGTCAATAAAACGACGTGCTTGCTCAGGGGCTAGAATACCACCTGCAACACCTGTTGGATTTACTGCGTTTGCTCCAGTTGTTGCACCGAAGGCTGCAGTAGCAGTGTTACCAAGTTGTGAACCTACAGACGCTCCTGCAGAGTCCAGACCTGTTGCACTACCTATACCTCCAGATACTAATGAACCTTCTGAGTTGATATCACTCGCTGGTGCACTAGAACTTGGATAGTTTTTTTCTATGTTTGTGTTTTGTTCCGACATTATTTTCACCTCCTAGTGATTTTTACCTTAGTTAAATAGGTCGGTTGATGTGAGGAAACGACCGCCCCATAGGGATTTTTGAACCACTTGTGGTGATTCCTGTACGATCTCGCCTAGATCGCCAGACTTGCGGAAAGCGGTGTCTTTTTCTACAAGATCTACACGCTTGCCAAACTCGTTAAAGTTGCCCTTAATGCCGTTAACATCTGCTGTTACTGCATCAAGAGATTTTGTTACTGCTGTTACCTTCTCATTAAGAGATTTGATAGTTGCAGCAAGATCGCCAAAGGCATTAGTAAGAGAAGTATTAATTTCTGAAACTGCTTTAGCAACTTCTTCTTTAACGTCTGCAATAGAATTTTCTACTACATTCTCTACCTCAACTGTTGCTGTTGCAACCGAAGAGTCTGCACTAGCATCGTCTGATTTAGCAATAGCAAGTTCTTCAACTGCTGGTGCCTCTTCAACGACTGCAGGGGTTTCTGTTTCTTCTGCAACAACCTCTGTTGCTGCTTCTGCATTTACCTCTGCTGGCTGTGCCCCTGGAGCAACCTCTGCATTTTCAACTACAGTTTCTACAACTGCTTCTGTTGATTCTGTCATTAGATTTACCTCCTTAGTAATCTTAATTGCATTAATGCCTTTAGCACTATCAACTAAGAATTTTATCATTTCTGCATTATCTTTATCGTTCTTTTCTATAAAACCAATGTTTTGCATTTTGTTTCCAGTTATTGGACTTGTTACTGAGTCAGAATCTGAAACCATAATGATGCCGTTTTCTGAATCCCAAAATACGTTTTCAATTTCTGTTTTTGACAAATAGCCATCTACAACATTTTGTCCATTTACCTTTTCAATAGAAACAATGTTTGCAAATTGATTTGCTGGATTATCTACAAGAGATAATTCATATAATTCGTATGTTTTAATTACACGGATTGTTTTATCAATTTTTTCGTCATAGGCATCATCCCAAGTCTTAATGTTGCCACCAATTGAAAACCCAGTGTACGTTCCGTCTAAAACCTTTTCCCAGGCGTCTTGTGCACCCTTAGAAACATAGGCGGATACATAAACTCCGCTATAAAATTTTTTGTCATTTGGATCAAAATACTTGTCCTCTTTAAAAGAAACAATCTTTCCTACAGCGCTTGGCTGGTGCATTTCACGAAGATTACCACGAAAATTTTTAAAAGCCTCTATGCTAGACTCTGTGGTTACAATATCTCCTTGCTTATCAATATTGTCAAGGGTTGCAAAACCAGACACCATACGGCGTTCAACATCTATCTTTCCAATGGGCATTGAAAGGCGAACATTGTCACCTTTAGTTTCCCAATGAGCCTTGTTTATTAACATAACGTTATAATTATAGCACTGGTTTATATAGTTTTCTCAACTATTGAGACGATCTTCCTTCACCCTGTGGATTACGACCAGAGACAGTGGTTGGTGAGTCAGAGTTATTATTTGTTCTTTCTGAATCCCTTTGACGAGTCCCCGCTAAATTTGCCCTGGCATCGGTTGCCTGTCTTGGAGACATAACAAATGGATCATCGCCATCTGCTCTTTGTGGCAAGTCTAATTTTTCACGAGCCTCGTTTGGCGTCATAACCTGTGTTTTTACATATCTTTCAATAATTTGAGACTGTGCGATTTCATCAGTCAGGGTTAACTCATTAAACTTTAGTTCAAGAACGTCTGTTTTTTCTCTAATAATCTTATTTACCACTTTTTCTAAATGTCTTTGCGCTGGACGAGATACCTGCTCTTTAAATGTACGATCTTGAGAAAGTGCTGCTGCAACTCCTGAAGAATCTGCACCACCTAACTTTGAAATAGGAACTTGATGAGCAATTAAAATATCATCACGATTTTGTTTGCGGTATTCTTTAAATGAACCGTCCTGGATACCATTTTCAATTGGCTCCATCTTAAACTCAACTTTATTTCCCTCTGTATCTCCAGGAAGTGGAATATATAGGGTTCTGTGTGATTGAGCCTTAAGGCCAGTCTGCAGAAACCTAAACATTTTATCTTCAGCGTCACCCGATAGTTTTGCACCCTTTAGTGTTACCACATATCTTGGAACTGCTTTGTTTTCAAAATAGTCAATATTATATTGAGATGCTAACTGATCCCCAATTAAAGATGGCATTGCTGCAATAATGTCTGGAATTCCATAAAATGTATTTAAAGGGGAATACTCTTTAAGATGAATGATTTCATTTGGCCTTGGGTCTGTGCCCATAGGATTTGCATTTTTTGCTCCAAAGTTTCTAAAATAAACCACCTTTTGGCCAATAATTTGAATAAAGCCGTCACGCAAACGGCGCACACGAACAGTCGTTGCTGGAATATGTCCAACGTAGCCAATATCTCCAGCCACTGTTCTGCCTATTTCAATAAATCCATTACCTGTTGCCTGAAGATCTGTATAAACCTTTTCCATAGTTTTTGTAAAACTGTCATCGTCGTTTAAATTTTCTAGCCAATCACGTAACTGTATCTTTGCTCTTTCAATGCGATTACGAGCACGATCTACTGCTGCCTGATCCTCATTCATTTCAAACCTCAACATAGTCCTATCTGAAACATCAAAACGATATCCAAGGCCAACTACGTTCTCTACCTTGGCGTCAATAGCAGCGTGATTGGCAAATGATGTGTCATAGAAGTTTGCTAATTCATACATGTTGTATGGAGGAGTAATTACATCAAATAGTCCATATCCATTTCTGTATACCGTGCCAGGATTAATGGCTTTTGATGAAGCGTCTACCCCTGAAGGTGTAACATTTGCTGCATTTAAATATGCCTGATTCGTTTCTGGACTAATATATTTTGATAAATTACGGGTTGTTCTGCGACGAAAATTTTGATCTAGTCCAGAATAATCTTTTAAATCTTCCCAACTCTTATTAAATGGATCTTGATTTTTAAAAGGGCTTTCTTCTTTGTCTTGCGTATTAAGCCCTGCACGAATGTACTCTTGCTCATCACTCATTTATGGCATCCTTTCCATACTTATCTAATGTTTGTTGTGCTGCATGCCAGGCGCCTAAATCATTCATTGAAGGAATTAGCCCTTCCTTCATTCTTTCTTTTTGCTCAGAATACTCTTCCTCACTGATTCTGGTAAGACCAGGAACAAAAATTGCCTTGCCCTCTCCGTCATCCCCATAATGCATGGCGGCCTCTCTTAATTGAGAAATCTTGAACAGGTCACCACGATCGGAAGGAATATTTAAAATTGAGCCAGTGTCATCTGTAAACCATTTTCCATTGGACTTCTTATATACGTAAAGACCCCAGTCATATTGCTTATCTATTACCTTACGACGAACATTTTGTACATAGGGCTTACCAGTTTTTGGGTTTATTAGTGATTCCATAACCACAAGTATAGCAGATTATACTGGTGTAGCGATGGTGCTTGACCATTCTATTTCTGAGTATATTTTTAATTTTTCAGGCTGATACACTAGACCCTCGCCGTCATCAACTATAATTTTATTCGTTCCTATGTACGTCTTATAAATGTCTAATGGATTAATTCCGTAAAACTCTGATGATCCTATTACCAACATGCCTTCCCAGTTAAAGTTATTCCTCCAGAATTGCCAATCAAAGGTTGTAATTCCGTCTGTTAAAACCTTTATCCATGGCCTAAAAGTTCTACTTTCAACCTCTTGTAGGCTATTTGCTTGATAATATGCAAGATTATTAAACAACACTGGCCCTGTAATATTTATATTTCCTAAATATGAATTATATATCAGGGATGTTAAGAATGAAATACCAATAGATGACCATTCTTTAAGCGACAAAACTGGCTCTCTCACAAGGTTGCCGTTTAAATAAAATGCAACTCCGTTATATTCAACCCCGTTTTCATTTAAAACAAATACCCTTGCCCTATCCATACTAGAACTATTGGCCTGAATATAAAACCTTAGTGTGCCATCTTTATGATTAATTTCAAATATTTCTGTTGCTGTTTCTGGAAAAACATCTTGATCATATCTAAGCCATAGTTGCATGGCGCTTACTTTGTAGGAAGTTGCAAGTTCTTTGTTGATTGGAAGGGAGAGTCCACGATTTTCCAAAGCATTAAGTTCTCCACGTACCTCCAGTCCAGATGTTTTTGTTAAATATAAATATGGAGTGCTTTCTTTGTATATGCTAAATGGATTTTTTGTTTTATAATCAAAATATATTCCATTTTTCTTATATGGAAATAGATCTACACCAAATCTTGTTCCAACAGGATTGGACGAATTGTTGTTAAATGCTTGAGACGTTAACTGTAACTTATTCAATAATATTGGCTTGGTTAAGATACCACGACTATTAAATTCAAGACTGTACACAATTGCAAGTTCATTAAAGTTTTCTGTTTTAATAGGATAAATTAAAGTATTATTTAATACTTCAAACCTTGTGCTGTCCCAATCCTCATATTCGCTCATGTCAACAACCTTATATTGATTTAATGCTTGATCGTTTGCAAACGGCGTTACAATATTGGCTCCATCATAAACATATTGAAAAGTAACATAACTTTTTATTTGTGCTCCAGTTGTATCATAATAATATCCAGCGTTTCCAGATTCTTCACTTAATGTTGTAGTAGTCGGATATCCTAAGTTAAACTGTAAAAAATCTAAGTCGTAATACTCTTCACCATCTTGATTTTTTACAAACTGCCCAAAATAAGAAAGTGGTAGATAGTCTTGCCAATATCCAGCAACACCTATGTCTAGAAAATATTTTTGATATGCTTCAGAAGGCAAGAGCGTATAACTGCTTGTGTGAGAAATCAACGCTGAGCCATCGCTTAAAATAACAATTCCGTCTTCGTCAAAACTATCTGACATTTTAGAAAAATTTGTTGCACTACAGATGCCTACAGAATAAATTCTTCCAGTAAAAGAATATTCTCCAGAATCATCTCCCCCTACGTACATTTTTAAAGAATTTTGATTTCCAAAAAATGAACTTACGCTTCCACCAAAATTGTCAGAAATACTTCTTAGGTTAAAACCTACTGAAAAAATGTTGTTGGCCGTTATTGGGTCTGATGTAAAAAGTAATTCAGTGTCTCCATTATAAGTTAAAGAATATTTAATCTCATCAGCATCTTTAATAATAGAAAAATAATTTCCAGTTATGGGATTATATATTTTAAACAATATCTGTTCAGAAACTAAATCATGAGAACTAAAAACACCATAAAAGGCATCAACTTGGTTTGCCAAAACGTTAAACTTGTCAAAATTAATATAAGTGTTTTTAGAATTCCATGTGTTGTTTGGCCTAAAAGATAAAAATTTGTCTTCAATAAATGGGCCAGATTCGTTATCTTGTATATCTTGGTTATCTTCGTATAATTCTTCTAGTGTTTTACCGTCCAAAAATATTTCAGGCAATGAGTATTCTGGTGTTCTTAAACTTGTTGCAGTTGTGGTCAAATTATCAAAACTTCCTTGGTTCCATTTTGCAAAATCTGGATAGTTATAGTTTGCGGTATAGTCAGCAAATGGATAGTCTACGAATGCAGTTATTCCTCCATACGCCGAATTAATTCCTTCTGGAGATATAACCCCTTGTCCATATACCCATCGGCGCTTTGCAACCGTAACTGGAACCTGATAAGAATAAATTGCAACACAATCAATTTCAAAAGGGTATACGTTTGCATGTGCATAAAAACCAAGCCAGTCTTGATCATCTCCATTTCCATCAAGTTCTTCTGGTAAAGAAAGAGTGGATGTATCAAAAGATAAAGATAATACCTCTTCTCCGTTTATTAATAATGATGCTGAGTTTCTAATTAAACGAATATGAATTAACATTGGTCTAAACCATTCACCAACAAAATGAGAAGCAAACTGATTTCCAATAACTAACGTTAAGAATCCGTCTTCTACATACAGTCCGTCATCGGATGCAATCGGTCCAAAAATCTTAAATGGCGTTAAGGTGTTTGACTCTATCCTTGCCCAGAATTCAACTGTATAGTCGTTATATTGACCAGACTTATTTAAAAAACCTTTTCCTGGAATTATCAAAGATGCGTCTGTATAGGGTTCTAGCCTTGTTACCCCATTGGCGCCATATACTAATGGAATTCCTGCATTTTTACATTTCAGTCCATTTTCTGCAATATAATAGCCAGAGTATTCTGCGATACCATACGCTTGTGCTTCTACCGCATCCAGACCACCATAAATGCTTACTGTTGATGGGACCGTAGTCTCTGTTACTCCGTTTAACGAATACGTATTAAACTCTTCATTCCACTGGCCCAAAGTAATACCATTAAAATAAAACTGATTGTCGGTTGTAATTGATGATCCTTCAAATATTTTTATCTTAAACACAATCCTTAACTGTGCAGAAACATCTGGAATTTCAAAGGTTTCAGAAATAAAGCCCCACTTTTGATAAAGTGTGCTTGTAAATGTTTTTAAGTTTTGAACTATTTGGGACGTTGCTGGATCTGTATATTCATATCCTATAGAAACACTTTGCAAGTAAACGCTGTCTGAATAAAAATATGAACCTATGGTAAAGGTTTCAAGATTTTCAAGAGCATTAAAATTTAGTATATTAGGACTAACTATTGATGCCTCAAGAGTTTCAGTAACTGGAACATCAACTTCAATTAATGTTAAAGCACTATTTGAAAATGGCTCTTTAAGAGACTCTGACTCCAAAGTTGCTGTTGCATCTGATATGGTCCAAGAATCAGATATGTCTCTTTGTGCCTCAGAGATTAAACTTTTATAATCAAGTGTGTCGTCTAATGCCCACAAAATTAATGGGTGTTCAGAGTATATTTTTTCTGCATATAAATTTGATGGGGTAGACATATTTCTCCTATCCCCTTATTATAGCAGGGTAGGAACTAATATAATTTAATTTCACATGCGTCTGTTGAGCAGTATTTTTCGGACTCAGCATCAAGGTTATCTTTGCCATCATAGATGGCAGACCAATCAATTTTGCCAATTGTTCCGACATAAGAGTTATATTCTTCTCTTGTTATTTGAGTATATGGCTGTTGCGGGTATGTTTGATTGCCCATTGGTAAAAATGACACTGCCTTAAGTTGACCCTCGTGCATGTGAAGTGCTGGAGCAATATGCTTAGACTCTGATTCTTTGTCAAATGAAAGCGTTACAGATACACCATTGTCAGACCAATACTTTTGGGCAGTAGCAGCCAAACCAATTTTTTCAAAAAGACTTACATCTTTCTCAGATCTTGGATGTCCAGATGCTACAGGGAAATATACTACTGAAGTGTTTGCGGATACTACATCATCTTCAATTTTATACCCTGCTGCTTTAAACAAATGAAGCATTGGATCTGTATTGCCAAACCTAATAGCACGAAGATAAAATGCTCCTCCAGGACCCCAGTGAACTCCAGGCGTTGCGCCAGAAAGTAGGGATACAGAGCCAGAAGGCTTGACGGTAGTTACACGAATTGACTCACGCACACATAGCCACTCTGAATATGTGTGATCATATGAACGAATCTTCTTATACCCCTCGTCCATCCAATTACGAACTGTTGGCATACCTTTTGTATCTGCAAATGATGCAATACCTGTTAAAGATGTTCCAATGCGACGATTACGTTGCATAATTCCATTTGTGGCTTGCCAGTGTGTTGGCATTAATGTAACAGTTTTGCCATATAAATATGCAAACTTTAGTGTACGAAGAAAATCTTCTTTGTCTTCGTGACGATTTAAATGAACTTCCACAAGAGTACATAATTCATAAGACTCTAGTGGTTGTTCGGCGCATGGATTAAAACCCATGACACGAGAATCTTTATAGTCTGGAGCATCTGCTAGTCTGCCGTAGTTTCTAGCAACATCTAGCCAAATAAATCCTGGCTCACCATTGTCTGCAATCAAGTCTACGTAATCTTCATACTTAGTTCCAACCTCAGCAGCGATTGAGTTATTGCTCATCCATGCCCAACCTGGTTTTTCTGAATCAAAAGAGTTTCTGTCTGGAAAAACCTCTGCATTTTTTAAATTAATAAAATCATTGTCTCCTGGCAGCCCTAAAGCCAAGGTCGCAGAACGACGAACATTTCCAGAAACAACGCATGTGCCAATAAGGTTAACAATATCTACTATTGCTCTAGAGTCAAGTTTTTCTCCTGCTCTACCGCCAATTACTCCATCTATCTTATTGTGTAGTGCAATGAGTGGTGCTGGACCGCTGGCGACCCCTCCAAAGCCTTTTATGGGGGCACCTAGGGGACGAATAAGATCATAACTAAACTTCTGTATGGCCTGATTGGGGCGTAGGTATGAGTTTAATAGCATTCTTACAGAGTCTACCCAACCTTCACGAGTGTCTGGAATTTCCCATACATTTTCTGGCTCTGTTGGAGCATATATGGTCATCTCTTTGTCTTGACCGATAGTGTCAAACCCTACACCTATACCAAGCATTAAGGCATCCATAACCCATGCAAATAAGGCTCCTGGGTCATTACGATCAAGGTCACGAGTAGAAACCATGGCACAATTTTGTAAGGAAGCAGAGTTACGCCTTTCCATAGTCATAGGGGTTCCAAATGCCCATAGACCACGGCCTGGGGGAGTCCACTTTAAGTTAAACATGCGGTCATAGGCTTCTTGAGCAGACTTTTGGGCTTTGTTGTCATTCCATGGTAGTCTGTTGTCTTTAGCGTGATTTTTTTGTACAGAGTACATTCCTTCAATTACCCGCTTGCAAACCTCATGCCATCTTTCCTTTGTACCATCCTCTTTCATGCGAGAGTATGTACGTATAAAAGTAATTTCACCCAGTGAGTTAGAGCCTGCGTCTGTAAAACCAAAAGGCGATGAGACTCCAATATACTTGTTTACGAATTCATCTGTTAAACGAAAAGAAAAGATATCTGACACTTATGTTCCAACTTTCTATTAAAATATTATAAGTACTTTGTAATTTCCAAAGTAGTGTTAAGTATATCATAGAATTAAAAAGAAAAACACGCTTGTTTAAGGCGTGTTAATCTCTAGTTTAGAGTTAGTGCTTTGTGTTTTATAAAGTACTATGCACCAATCAACATTAGTTCGCTAAATGCTGCTCCTGCTGCTGGAGTTGAGAAAGAGAATGTTCCAGAACCATCTGTCGTCAACACCTGTCCTGCTGAACCATCTGCTGCTGGAAGTGTCCAAACTCTGTTTGTTGAAACAGTTTCTGGAGCCTTAAAACCAACATAATGGCTTGAGTCTGTGTCTGCAAGTCTAAGTTCTGCTGTAGCATTAAGTGTAAACGATGTTCCTGCTATTGCGCTTGTTAGTGTTTTGTTAGTTAATGTTTCGCTACCCGTCAAAGATACAAAGTTATCATCTGAAAGGGCAGTATTGAATTCGGCAAGAGTGCCAGTTACGGTGTTTGTTGTTAAAGAAATTGACTTATTTGTAAGGGTATCAGTAGTTGCACGACCAACAAGTGTGTCTGTGTCTGTTGGAAGTGTCAAGGTTCCTGTATTAGAAATACTTGAAATAACTGGTGTTGTTAGTGTCTTGTTGGTAAGGGTTTCTGAAAGATCTTTTAACAATGTACCGTTTACATAAAGTGACTTTCCAGATGCTAAGTTGATATGCTCAGAAGATGTCCATGAGTCTGTGGCATCTACCCAGTTAAATGTCTTATCAGTAGTTCCCTTTAATGTTATACCGCCACCGTCTGCTGTATTATCTGCTGGTTCTGCAGTATCTCCAAGAACTATGTTTTTATCTTCAACAACAAGGTTAGTTGAGTTAATGTTTGTGGTTGTTCCGTTGACTGTTAAGTTACCAGAAAGTGTTAAGTCTGTTCCTGATACCGCACCAGTAAATGTTGCACCTGAAAGAGATGCTTTAGCAGCAAGATCTGTAGTAAGGTCTGCAATTTTAGATTGAGCAATTGCTGCAGATGCATTAATGTCACCATTTACGATAGTGCCATCAGCAATCATTGTGCTAGTTACAGTGCCAGTATCACTAGTTGTTACGGCTCCTGCTGGTAAGTCTGTTGTTAGAGCAAGTGTTCCTGTAGTCGCTGGCAAAGTAAGAGTAGCAGCACCATTAGTAATAGATGAAATTGCTGGAGTTGTAAGTGTTTTATTTGTTAATGTTTCACTACCTGCTAAAGTTGCAAAATCTCCATCTGTTAATGCACTGTTAAATTGTGCTGTAGTTCCAGATACTGTGTTTGATCCCAAAGCAATAGTTTTATTTGTTAAAGTTTGTGTTGTATCTGTGCCTACTAAAGTAGTGGTTGCATCAGGAATTGTTACTGTTCTATCTGCGGTAGGGTCTGTTACTTGAAGTGTGGTCTCATAAGAGTCAGCGGTAGCACCTTCAAAAATAATGCTTGTACCAAAAGCAGGGTTAACAGTAGAGTTAATATCGGCAAAATAATCTATATCTGCCCAGTGATTTGTTCCATCACCAATTTTAAATTTGTTTGTATCTGATTCCCAACCTATTTCGCCAGCATTTAATACTGGATTTGCAGATGTCCACTGTGCTGCAGTACCTCTGCGTTGCTGCATTCTGGTTGCCATTTTTTACTCCTTATACTTGGTTATATTATAACAGATAATTAGTTAAAATTATCTATTGCTAGTCCGCCATCATACGTTGCTTCAAACTCTGCTGTGTTATACAGACCTGCACTTACTAAAACTCCAGGTTCATTATAAGCACCACCACTAATAAAAGTGCTAACAATTAAGCCAGTACCATCAATTGCAGTATCGTGAATGTGATCTTGTAATGTTTCTGCATCTTCAAGAGTTGCAATTGCAAGCCATTGAGAACTATAGTAAACATGTACACGTTCAGTTAATGAATCAAACCATAAATCCCCATTTTCTGGAGATGCTGGTGCTGTTCCACTAACTGGAACTGATGGTGAACTTACTGCAGTATCTACGTATAGTTTTGTTGCTGCATGAACATTTTCAGTAGGGGTGGCAACTGTGACTGTTCCGCCAAAAGTACCGCCTTCGGCAACGTTAATGCCGTGCTTTACTCTGAAGTCTTTATTTACAGTTGCCATAACCTAGCCCCTATCTTAATTATGCTTCAATATATGTTTTGTGTACTTTAACAGCAGTATCTGCTGCAGCACCAGTTACTAGTAGGCGGACATTTCCACCGTTATAATCTGCGTCGGTAGTTCCAAGAACAGCATTGCTGAATACATCTGCATACTCTGTTAGATAGACGTTGTTGTTTCCATCTACAGTAACTAAAACCTCAATTACTTCAATGTCAGAACCTTTTTTCATCTGAACAATATATTTTGCAGATGAGTAAGTGCTTACTGCCCATGAATCAATTACTGTTGCGCTTGTAGAAGCGGTAGCAGTAGCAGTTCCAAGCAAAGCATCTATAAGAGTTACAGAACCTGCTGTAACGTTTCCAGATCCTGCATTAACTCCTGCAAATGTAGGTGTTGCGCCTGAGTGTAAGTCTTGTGGTGTAGATAATGTAATTGCACCAGTTGATGCAGTTGCACTAATTTGGTTTGCTGTACCAGTGATTGAAAGTACACCAGTGTTTGTTACAGCATCGCCTTCAATGCTGATACCAGTTCCAGCGGTAAC
>Ga0169931_10000952_pt1 | contig 48111 bp, 38 predicted proteins | sample Kivu_15m_20L_FD_129675 | JGI IMG/M metagenome (GOLD analysis project Ga0169931, IMG submission 129675) | Freshwater microbial communities from Lake Kivu, Western Province, Rwanda to study Microbial Dark Matter (Phase II) - Kivu_15m_20L... | ecosystem: Environmental > Aquatic > Freshwater > Lake...
AGTGGATGCAAACTTCGACTTTGTAATCGTTCCAAACCCATCTAACGCAATGACAACAGTTTATTTGAACTCTATCATTGAAGAAGGTTCATTCACAATCGTGGATGCAATGGGCAGAACAATCAACTCAGGTGCTATCAGCAACACAGACAATGTGAATATCGATGCTGCTCAATTGCAGTCTGGTGTTTATATGGTTGTAGTAACTGTTGGTAACCAACAATTGACTAGAAGATTGGTAGTAGCTAACTAGTTAGCAATTACGAATTAATTTTAAAAGCCACCCGTTCCGATAGATATCGGAACGGGTGGCTTTTTTTTTGATATCATTGTTGGATAACAAAATGCATTTGCTTATCAGGTTTCTTTTACTTTTCTGAGAACAGTTACCCATTCCCGAGTTAAAATAAACCGTTTTATGAAAATCGAGTCATGGCTCAACAAGATTTTGTTCGCCTGATATTCTCAACAAGTCAATTCAAACAATAACAATTTCCATCGCATGTGAAACAGGAGACCTAAACCCGAGTTTGACGTGCTTATGAACACTCAATTAAAAAGGAAATCTCAAACAAAAAACCTGTAGCGAACTTCTCCAAAGTAGATGTTGCTCAATTAAACGAATGCGTAAAGCTAATGAAGCTGTGTAGTTGAAAAAAATTACTTGATGAAGGTTCCATAACTATGCACCCTGTTTTTCCAGTAGTTGGAGGTATTAATTTCTGTAACCACAATGCCCTGACTGGAACTCGAATGAATCATGCTCACTATGCCGTTTTTGTTTTGTGTAACGATTCCAACGTGATTGACATCTGAACCATTTGCAAAAAACACCAAGTCGCCCGGCTGCACATCACCCACTTTTAAAGGCGATGCTTTCTTTTGTTGATCTCGAGAAATGCGAGGTAAATCAATTTTAAATTCTGTAAACACAAAAGTTACGAAACCACTGCAATCGAATCCGCTCGGATTTGTGCCACCTGAACGATATTTTACACCTACATATTTGTACGCAAATGCAACAATGTTTTTCCTGAGATCAGAAATATCGGTGAGCGGAGGAGGTGCTGCAGAAGCAGGTTTAACGTCGTGCAAATCTTGAACGCCACTAAACAATTTGCTGTATGCCATTTGGACCGAAGATATCAACGCCGCATTTTTCTTGGTGTCCTGTTCTAGAGACTCAATAAAATAATCATAATCGCGCTTCAAAGATTGAATTTCATACAGGTGAGCGGCGAAAACTTTGCCCCCTTCATCTCGTTTTTTTGTTTCTATAAATAGAGCTACGGCTTCATCTAAAGCTTTTGGATTGCGTTTGCGCCATTTTTCATTGCGATACAACTGCAGCATAGACATGGACTTGTAATATGAGGGCAAAATGGCCTTTTGATATTCAGGTTTGAGCATCAATTTATTGGATTGTTTAAGCACCTTTTTATAGTGGCCTTGGTCGTATAGTATCTCAAGTTTGTCAAAATCCCTGTTTTGCGCCATCGAAAATACAGGAGCAGAAAGCAATAAAATAACGAGCAGCCTCATAATAATGTCATTTCTACAAAAATAGAGCAAGAAACGCTTCGTGAAAGAGGAAAACGAGCTGGCCAATAAACAAAGCCATGTGTAAAGAAAAAATCAATTGAATCGCACCCCAAGTGTCAAAACCAACTGATGGGCATTTTGACGAAACACCGCTTGTAAATCCGATTGATCAACTCCCGCCATGTCAAACGCATAATATTCAGAGCGGGCACGATGGTTAACATAAGCCAAATCAATAACATACTTACCTTTCCTATATCCCACACCGGCAGCAAAGAAATTATTGGCGCGCGCCTCATTTTTATGATCGTTGCTGAAGGCTCTGCCAAAACTTGCGTAACCCCCTCTCACAAACCACTCTGCGTTGATGGCATACTCTACTCCAAATTTTAGATTGGCAGCATTACGATATAAACTGCTTATCATCAAGTTTTCGTTGACAAAACCATATTGATAAGTCAAATTATTGGCCGAACGGAAAGCCGCATTGCCATAGTCAACCATTTCAAAGTCAACGTTCATTGCAAGGCGTTTGTTGTGCACATAAGCCAATGAAACCATCCAACGCAACGGATTTCTAAAACGATATTGAAAATCGCCATTCGGTTTGAATTCATTCGGTGTCTCTACAACACCAAAGTCGTGAACAGCCGTCATATCTGCATCAAATTTCTCTCTAAATCTAAGCATTGTAGGGCTGTGGAAAGAAAATCCAACTCTAAAAGATTCGGTTGGCAAATAAATCAACCCTAATTTTAAATTGGCCCCAAATCCTCTGGACTCTAAATTGAAGTCGTAGGTAAATGATTGCAATGAAAATCCGTCTGGTTCAAGCACATTTTCTTGATGCCGATTGGTTTCAAAGTATCTGATATTCTGAATATTCAAAGAGCCACCAACATACAAAGAATTGTTGTAATTGCCAGATATCGCAAAAGAATATTCCGAAATACCACCTTTGCTTTGAAGAGTTTTTCGATGATACATGGTGTCACCTATGTTCAAGCGCGGTTGATAATACGTTTCAAAAAATGAGTTTTGATCGTCATCGACAGCATAAGTTTGCCAAGCCAAATTGGTTGTAAAATACGTAGACGGATTCGAAAACAGTTCAGAAGTAGGAACCAAATAGCCGTTGGAAGCAAACACATCCAAGAGGGAATTGTAATTTTTCCCCTCGTAATATCTCGTCGCAGTGAAATCGGCCAAACGATTGAAGGCAAAAGATGTTTGCACAGACTTCCAACCATACTCATTAAGACGCGGTGCATTAATCACCAAGGCAACACTTTGAAGAGGAACGGATGTTCGCATGAAGCTGGCTTCTGTTCCGCTGAATGATGAGGACATATTGTTGAAACGACTGCCTAAAGTAAGCGAAAAATGCCCTTTAGAAAACCTACCAAGACCTGCTGGATTCGTGTTGATTGAAGATGGATCGGCACCCAAAGCACCAAATGAACCGGCCATGCCCATCGACCTAGCGCTGCCTCCAAAAAAGCTTTGAGCATTTCTCAAGGCATCAATTTCGTTTTGAGAAATTGCCGTACTCATCCATGCGACAAAAGCTATCGTCGCTAAAATTTTTGATTTCACCATAATGTCTAGATTTTATCGAGGTCTTCCTCCTCCACCGCTTGAACCTCCTGAACTACCTCCTGAGCGACCACTGCCACCACTTGAACCACCGCTAGATCCACCGGAATAACTTCCTCCACCTGAACCACCAGAAGGACGCGAAGAACCTGATGGCGCAGAACCTGAACTTGGGCGTGAACCACCTCCCGAAGAAGGACTAGCTGAACCACTTGGTCGTGACGGTGCAGGACTTGCAGTACCACCACTCGGTCGTGACGGTGCAGGACTAGCTGAACCGCTTGGTCTTGATGGCGCTGGACTAGCTGAACCACTTGGTCGTGATGGTGCTGGATTAGCCGAACCACTTGGTCGTGAATTTGACGGTGTGGATGTTGGCGGCGAACTTGGACGTGTATTTGGCGCTGATGAAGTATTTGGTCTTCCTGGTGTGCCACTAGGATTGGCACTGGGCGTACCTCTATCCACTGTAACTGTACCTGGAGTACTTGAGTTTGGTCTAGTACCCACTGGAGTAACACCTGATGTGTTAGGATTTGTTCTTGCAGGACCTTCTACTCTCGGATTTGATGGAACGGATCCTGGCACAAGCACTTGACTATTATTTCTTGCAGGATTGCCATTATCGCGACCTGAAGCAACTACACCTCCATTTCCAGAACCCTTGTGGCTTGGTCCAGTAGAAATAAGCGCCTGTTGGTTAGGCCTTCCGTTGATAGCAATTGGCGAAGCATTTCCTTTACCAATACCCATATTCACAGGATTTTGGTTACCGGAGAAAGTTGGACGAGGACCACTAAAGCCTGAGCTGTTTCCACTACCAGGGATACCTGAATTACCCAAACCATTATTGCCATTACCTATCTGACTGGAATAAAAACCATGGTTATTACCCCAACCTTGCCCATAATATCCGCCGTAACCAAAAGCATATGGATTAGCCCAACCACCATGGCAACCATAAGGCCCATAAATTCCATAGTAATTGTGATAATTAAAACCATAAGGCATATAGCCACCGTAATAAGGCATACCGAATCCACCGTAACCCCAAGAATTATACCCCCAAGAGCTATACCCCCATGGGTTGTAATAACCCCAAGCTGGACCCCAAGGATGGTAATAAGGATTCCCCCAACCATATCCCATAGAAAACCCAGGTCTGTTCCATCTGCTGTATCGATAATTTGAACCATAAAAATCTGCATTTGAATAATCGTTGATGTAGTAATTATTCACTACACGTGCATCGCTATTGGTCGAATCTAAATTTGGGTCATAATAACCCGCACGCGAATTGTTTCCGTTTTGTTGTTGATACACATATCCGTCATACGTAGCCTCCGGTTTGTTGTTTGAACTTCTAGGTCTCAAAGCAGTTGGATCTGCAGTTGAATACACATCATCCTCTGCTACAAAATATGTTTGCTTGCAAGAAACGGACAAGAAAAGAATTGCTGGGAGAAGAAAAACTAACCTTTTCATACTTTTTATATTATGTATTCAACCAGAAATAAACCCAATCAAATACTGATTTTTCATACGAACCATTGCAAGAATCATACCTAGAAACACACTTAAACATAAAAAAATGTTAAAAAATGCGGACTAAATTTGCAACTTACATTCAATAAGACAAATATACTAAAAAACAAAATGCACTTTTGTTCAATGTGAAAATCACAAAGACAAACGTTATCTGCAAATTTTGGTGAGGTGCATCAAAGAAATCAAGAATTGCTTACCTTTGCTCGCGATAAAATCCAAGACGATTTTTCAACAAATCCTTAAATATTTCAGATGTCAACAAAATTTGCAACTAGAGAAGAAGACTATTCTAAATGGTACAATGAAGTAATTGCGCGAGCCGACCTTGCTGAGCATTCAGACGTACGCGGATGCATGGTTATCAAGCCTTATGGTTATGCCATTTGGGAAAAAATGAAAGAAGTGCTTGACCGAAAATTTAAAGAAACTGGTCACTCCAATGCCTACTTCCCGCTATTCATACCCAAATCTTATTTGAGCAAAGAAGCCAGCCACGTGGATGGTTTTGCCAAAGAATGTGCTGTTGTGACGCACTACCGTTTGAAAAACGCAGAGGATGGCTCAGGCGTTATTGTTGACCCTGAAGCAAAATTGGAAGAGGAATTGATTGTTCGCCCAACATCTGAGACCATTATTTGGAATTCTTATCGAAGCTGGATTCAATCGTATCGCGATTTGCCAATTTTAATTAATCAATGGGCAAATGTTGTGCGTTGGGAAATGAGAACGCGTTTGTTTTTAAGAACTGCTGAATTCCTTTGGCAAGAAGGTCACACTGCACATGCATCGAAAGAAGAGGCAATCGCAGAAACAGAACAAATGTTGGATGTTTATGCCGATTTTGCGGAAAATTTCATTGCGATGCCTGTTATTAAAGGAATCAAATCGGCCAACGAGCGTTTTGCTGGCGCGGATGAAACTTATTGTATCGAGGCTTTGATGCAAGACAAAAAAGCACTACAAGCGGGAACATCTCACTTTTTGGGGCAGAATTTTGCGAAGGCGTTTGATGTGAAATTTACGGATAGAGATGGAAAACAAGATTTTGTTTGGGCCACATCTTGGGGCGTTTCTACTCGTTTGATGGGCGCATTAATTATGACGCATTCAGATGATGAAGGATTGGTTTTGCCTCCACTTTTGGCGCCCATTCAAGTGGTCATTGTTCCGATTTACAAGTCAGAGGAAGAATTGAACATGATTCGCGAAGTAGCTGGAAAAATCACGAGCACTTTGAAATCAAAAGGCATTTCTTTCAAATTCGACGATGATGATCAAAAGCGTCCAGGTTGGAAATTTGCTGAATATGAAGTGAAAGGTGTGCCAGTGAGAATTGCACTCGGACCAAGAGACATCGCCAACAATCAAGCTGAAATTGCCCGAAGAGATACCAAAGAAAAATCCACTGTTTCCCTGGATGGAGTGGAAAACTATATTGAAAATTTGCTTGAAGAAATTCAACAAAATCTATTCGAGAAAGCGAAAACGATGCGCGACGAGAGCATCACTGAAGTCAATTCTTACGACGAATTCAAAGAAGTTTTGAAAACGGATGGTGGGTTTATTCTAGCACATTGGGATGGCACACCAGAAACAGAAGACCAAATCAAAACGGAAACACAAGCTACTATTCGTTGTTTGCCTTTCGATTTCCCAATTGAGCCAGGTATCTGTATGGTTACCGGAAAACCGTCTAGTCGCCGCGTACTATTTGCAAAAGCTTATTAAGATGCCAGATAAAAATTATCACGAAATATTGGTGGATTTACTGAGCAATCGCGCGGCAGTGAAACAAGACGTTTACCAAATCATGAAGGACAAATTTCAAGAATTCAAAGAACTTGTAAATCAGGAAATTGAAACGCTGCGCAAGGAGGTGAAAGATGAACGGGTGCGCTGCAAGGTTATGACCAGTGGTGATTTTGAAATTCAAATCGCGGTGGGCAGCGACATCTTGGTTTTCCACATGCATACCAATGTATTTCGCTTTGAAGATGGTCATCCGATTTGGAAGACATCCTATTTGGAGGAAGACGCCACCCTCGGCTATTTCGGCATTATCAATATTTACAATTTCTTGTATGACTCCATAGAATACAACCGAAGCGAAGATGTTGGCTACCTCATCGGGCGTATTTTCATGAATAAGGAAGAGCATTTTATGGTGCAAGGTTTAGGCGATATCAGCTTGGTTTACAGCAATTTCTTTATGAACAAACTCACGGGCGAAAAAATGACCGAAATCATACAAAAAGCCTGCACATTTGCCATTGATTTTGATTCTTTCGCGCCACCTTATCAAAGTGTGGGTGCCATTCGCGTTGACGACATGAAAAATGTGTTGGATAATCTAAAAGTGCAGACCGGTAAGCGCATCGGTTTCAAACTTTAATCCAAATATGGCAAACTGGCTTGAACGAACCGAGCTTCTTGTTGGAGAGGAAGCCTTATTCAAACTCGCTTCGAGTCATGTTTTGATTTGCGGATTAGGTGGCGTTGGTTCGTATGCCGCCGAATTTATTGCTCGTGCGGGTGTAGGAAAAATGACTATCATGGACGGCGATGTTTTTGACGAAACCAACATCAACCGACAACTCACCGCGCTGCAATCGACTGTTGGTGTTTCAAAAGCTGAAGTTTTGGCCGCACGCATTCGAGACATCAATCCGAGTATTGAGCTGAATGTGTTGAACGAATTTCTACTCCCCGAGCGCATTGCAGCAATTATAGAAAACGATCGACCTCAATATGTGATGGATTGCATCGACTCGATGACGCCCAAATTGGCATTGATACAATATTGTTACCGCAATAAATTCCGAATTATCAGTTCGATGGGCGCAGGCGGAAAAATGGACGCGACGCGTGTTCAAGTGGCCGATATTTCTAAAGTGTACAATTGCGTGATGGGTGCTCATGTTAGAAAGCGCTTGAAAAAAGAAAATATCCGCACGGGATTCAAGGCTGTTTTTTCCTCCGAAATGCAAGACAAAAAATCCCTCAAAATGACCAGCGGCGTCAATTTCAAAAAGTCGTTTTATGGCACCATCAGTTATATGCCAGCGTTATTTGGATTGCATGCTGCGGCGGAAGTGATAGATTATCTCACAAATAGAAAACCATGAAAAATTATATTTTTATCCTTGCATTGCTCACCACGTTTTTCGTTCAAGCACAAGACAAAATACTCACACCCCATTTCTCCATCGACGAATACATCGTTACCTTAAAAATGAACTTTTGCCAATATGGTTCAATCCATGATAGCATGTTGTGTAAACCAGAGGAATGGCAACGCATTTATCGTTCTCCCGTTGTGGGCATGGACAACCGTTTCGATATTTGGCAGCGCGATGGAGACAGTTTGATGGGGATCAGCATTCGTTCAACAACACCGCGGGCTATTAGTTGGACAGAGAATTTTTACACGGCGATGGTTCCCGCAAAAGGCACACTTACCATCAATGATTCTGTGAAATTTGACTATTGCTTTGCTGAGAAAAAAGACGCAGCCGTGCACATTGGTTGGACTTATGCCGTGGGCGCTATGGAACGTGACCTGCTTGAGCAAATCATGCTGCATTACAGAAAGGGTCGGCGCGAGTTTTTGATATTTGGTCACAGCCAAGGAGGTGCGCTGTCTTATTTGTGTTTTGCGCATTTTCACTACTTGCAAAAGCAGGGCAAACTACCGAAAGACATCCGTTTCAAGATGTACTCCAGCGCAGGACCAAAAGCAGGAAACATTCATTTTGCCTACGATTTTGAAAGCTACACGCCACTGACTTGGGCATTCAACGTGATCAACCCTGAGGATTGGATTCCACTGATGCCATTTACTGTGCAAACCACTGAGGACATGACGGCAACTCAACCGTTTAAGTTCATCAAAAAAGGCTTGAAAACGCAAAAATTAATCCCAAGAATTGCCATGTCCAGTGCTTACAAAGGTGTGGATAGAAAAACCAAAAAAGCCCGAAAAGCCTTGAAAAAGAACTTAGGCAAACGTGTAGGCAAACTGGTAAGAAAAAGCCGTCCTCAATTTATGGAGCCAGATTTCCACCACAGCCACAATTATTGCCGAGCGGGAAATCACATTATGTTGGAACCCTTTGAACTGTACTACAAGCAATACCCCCAAAACTCCTCAGATATTTTTGTGCACCACATGATTGAGCCGTATTTGATGTTGGCAGAGGCTTGGAAGGAGAAGCATGGTGGTAAATAAAAAAGCCACCAAAGCTTATGATTTACTTTGATGGCTGGTTTAAAGAAATTCTAATTGACTTTACTGAATCACTAAACGCTCCATGATGATGGCTCCGTTCACTTCAACTTCAACAAAATAAACTCCAGCAGGTGTATTATTTAATTGGATTTCAGTATTGGCTGCGATATTTTCAAATTTGGCTACTACTCTACCTGACAAATCACGAACCACAACTTGGTTGAAAACAGCGTTACCATTAGACGCAGCTATTTTGAATGTTCCATTGGATGGATTTGGGAACAACAATAATTTTGGTAATTCATTGGCATCTAAACCAACACCACTAAAAGGTGGACGCAAACGAACAATGGTATGCGTGTTAGGTTGATTATTCGACCAAGAAGGTCCATTTGTAGCCAAATAGATTTCTTTATTCGGTCCAACACAAATGTCGCGAAGGCGGTTGTAGTAATTCACCAAATAATTGGTTTGAGCAACCAAAGCATCCATGTTTTCATTCAATTCGATGGCAACCAACATTTTGTCTTTCAACACAGTCATCAAAAATTTACCATCCCATTCAGGGAAAAATTCGTTTTCATAGAAAATCAAATCTGAAGGTGCGATAGTTGGTGTCCAAGCTGCTAAAGGCTCTACAACGTTGTTCGCGTTACAAAATGTGATTTCAGAAGATGTGTTACAAAATCCAGCAACAGTTGGCCATCCATAGTTTCTACCCGGAAGTAGTTCCATAAATTCATCGTCGGTGTTGGGTCCGTGCTCAGATATAAAGACTCTTCCATCAGGCATCAAGAACATGCCTTGTGCATTTCTATGTCCGAGTGAATATACATAAGAATCTTCGAAAGGATTGTCTGCGGGAATGGTGCCATCTGCATTCAATCTCAATACTTTACCTGCTAAAGAATTCATATTCTGAGCGCTCGGTTGATTTTGATAATCTCCAGTGGTCATTAATAATGTGCCATCAGGAAGAAATAAAACTCGACAACCAATGTGTGTGCTGTTTGCTGGAATATCATCAATAATTATTGTTTCATTCACCAAATTTGTTCCGTTGTATTCAAAGCGCACCAATTTTTCTTTGGCATTAGAAGAAGATGTTCCGTATGTATAAGGAATATACACATAGGGGGTTGTTGGAAAATCAGGGTGCAAGGCCATGCCCAACATTCCAGATTCAGAACTTTGCCACACGGATGATTGGATATTTAAAATTACGGTAACCTGACCCGTTTGCGGATTCACGCGGCTCACTCTTCCACGGCGTTCTGTCATCCAAATATGGTTATCGGGTCCCCAAATAATTTCCCAAGGAATATCTAGGCCAGAAGCCAGCGTATCCACCTGAAGGGTTGTTGATCCAATTGTGATTTGTGATTGTGCCATCGACCATCCCAAAGAGAGGCAAAAAGCAAAAGAAAGGTAAATTGATTTCATGATGATAGTTTTATATAGTTCGGCTCAAAAGTAATACAAAACGCCTAAAAAACAAAAAGAGAAGGAAAGCCTTTACTCTTCTTCTCTTTTTGTCAAACCATGCTAAAACTATAAAACCCATGTCAATATTCGTTGCGAATGATTGACTTGACAAAAGTAGAGGTATTTTCTGAACCACCAAACTTTTTGAGAAAAAAAACAAAAAAAATATTTGTCTCAATTTATTTAGCACCTGAAATACCATAAAAAAGAGAAAAGAACCAACTCAAATGCTTTAATCGCCAAGAAACTGCTAATTTTATGACCTCAAAAATAGACGATGCAAAAATTGCGAATTACTTTTCATGCACTATTGATTGTAGCGGCTATGTTTGCGGGAAACACCAATTATCTTGCGCAAACCAACGCCGTGCTTGCAGATTCAAGCTATCAAAAGTATATATACACATTAAAAACGGGATGTTTGTTGGTGGAGCTTTCTGATCGTGCTGGCATCAAAGCCAAATTGCTTCAATACAATGAAACCGACAAACTGCGTCGATTCGACCTTGCTCTAGAAAAAGAGTTCAACGAAATCACTTCAGCATTTCTCAAGTATTACAACTTCGGGAAAGTGTATTTTTATTTAAAAAGCGAATCTCACCTACTCAAACAAAAAGCCTATCACAAAATGCGTTGGTTGAATACGTCGCGCATAGCGGTGAATTCTAATGAAATCGATACGAACAACTTTCTTTTGGGCACATTTGCAAGAATGGAGCGTGCCGATAGTCTTCTTGTACTTGATTCCAAAAGCAAAGTTGTTGGCAAAGAAGCTAAAATGTCGTTTCAAGCTTTTGTATTTCGCGACATGAAGAATCGTATTATTGACAAAAGTTACTTTTTGCATGTTCGCACCATTTTTAGAAATAGAACAAAAGTCATTCGCATTTTAAATGCCAATCTTACTAAAAACTACAATGCCATTTTAAAATTAAAAACCAAAACAAATCGAAATGAAAACTAACCTATTAATTACATTGATCTTGACTTTCGCAATCAACATAGCCATTTGCGAAAGACCCAACTTTTCCATGCTCACCAACCAGCAGATTTGGAATTCTGGAGATTTTTCAGCCAAAGGGGTTCGCGGATTTCGGTCTATGAAAAATGGCGAAGAATTTACCCGTTTGGAAAAGAACAAAATTTTGAAATACAAGTTCGAAGATTTCTCTGGCGCATCTTCTGTATTGGTAGACGGAAACACTTTGAAAATTGGTGAAAAGACCATTTCAATTCAAGAATATGAGTTCAATGATGATGAAAGCAAAATGCTCATTGCCACGGAAATAAAAGCGATTTACAGACACAGTTACTCGGCATTTTATTACATTTTGGATTTAAAAACCATGAAAATAGTGCCACTTGACAACGAGAGAAAAGTGCAAACTTTGGCTGAATTTTCACCCAATGGGCAATTTGTGTCCTTCATTTCAGGAAATAATATTTTCGTAAAAAATCTTGAAAACGGAAAAACTCAACAGCTTACACGAGATGGTAAAGTAAATCACATCATCAATGGAACAACAGACTGGGTATATGAGGAAGAATTTACCTATATCAAAGCTTACGAATGGTCGCCCGACAGCAAACACATCGCATTCCTTAAATTTGACGAATCAAATGTGAAAGAATTCACGATGGCTTATTATGGATCACTTTACCCAGAACTCTTCACATGGAAATACCCTAAAGCTGGGGAAGACAATTCGAAAGTGACGCTTCATGTTCAAGCCGTTGGTAAAAAGAAGGCGCGTTCTATAGCGTTAGGGACCTATGAATACATTCCGCGCATTAAATTTTCGCCAGTCAATTCAACTTTACTCATACAAACATTGAATCGACACCAGAACAAACTACAATTTTTCAAATTCGACCCCAATACCAAGGCAAATCAGGCACAGCTTTTTTACACCATCACCGATGAAGCGTATGTGGAAATTGACGATAATTTAGCTTTCTTACCCGATGGCGCGTCGTTTATAACTACCTCAGAAAAAGATGGATACAAACACATTTATCGTATTTACTTCAATGGCAATATTGAGCAAATTACTTCTGGTAACTGGGATGCAATTGAAATAAAAGGATACGATTCGGCAAGCACCACCATATATTACACCTCTGCTGAATTTTCAGCTACTCAAAAAGAACTTTTCAGGGTGAATTTGGATCGTAAAGTCAAAACAAAACTATCTACACAACCAGGTCACTCAGATGCCACTTTTTCAAATGGTATGAAATACTACATTCAAGTATGGTCAGATGCCAACACGCCACCTGTCACAACGCTTCATCGCCAAGATGGTACTCAAATTCAAGTCTTGGAAGACAACAAAGCCCTCAAGGAGAAATTGGAATCATACAAACTACAAAAGAAGATTTTTCTTTCCTTGGAGGGTGCTGCTGATAAATTAAATGCCTGGATGATTAAGCCTTATAATTTTGACCCAGCGCAAAAACACCCCGTGTATATGTTCGTATATTGTGGTCCGGGCAGCAACACGGTAAATGACAAATGGGAAGGCGCTACATATTTATACCACCAGCTTTTGGCGCAAAAAGGCTATATCGTCGTTTCGGTTGACCCACGAGGAACACAATTTAGAGGGTCTAAATTCTTGAAATCCACATATTTGCAACTTGGCAAATTGGAACTGGAAGATGTTTTAGCCTTGGCAGAAAGTTTGAAAAAATTAGACTTTGTTGACCCTGAAAGATTGGGCATACAAGGCTGGAGTTTTGGCGGTTACATGTCGTCTTTGGCCATGACCAAAGGCAATGGGGTATTTAAAATGGGGATTGCAGTAGCTCCGGTGACCAATTGGCGCTATTATGATAACATTTACACCGAGCGATTTATGCGTACACCTCAAGAAAACGCATCGGGTTACGACCAAAATTCACCTATCAATTTCTGTGAAAATTTAGAAGGTAAATATCTCATCATTCACGGTTCAGGAGACGACAATGTGCATTATCAAAACACAATGGAAATGGTAAACGCGCTCATCAAAGCCAACAAACAATTTGATATGTTTATTTATCCCGATAGAAACCATGGAATTTCTGGGGGAAATACGCGTATGCACATATTCGACCAAATGCTTGAGTATACATTGAACAATCTTTAATCGGAGAAAAATATTTCAAAACATTATTTCTAAAATTTTGTTAATTTGTCGTAATCGTTAAGCAAATTGTGCTTAATTTCGGGGCTTGATTTTTAAAACTAAATTTCAACAATACAATGAGCGAAGTTGCCAAAATCGAATTAGAAGGTAAAGTCTACGAACTACCTGTAATCACAGGGTCAGAAAATGAAAAAGCGATTGATATTTCCAAGCTACGTGCTTTATCGGGATACATTACCCTCGATCAAGGATTCAAAAACACAGGAAGTACACAAAGTGAGATCACCTTCTTAGACGGAGAAAATGGCATCTTGCGTTATAGAGGTTATACCATCGAAGAATTAGCAGAAAAAGCAACCTTTATAGAAGTAGCTTACTTGTTGATTTATGGAGAATTGCCAACACAAGCGCAATTGGAACTCTTCCAAAACACCATCACCAAGCATACATTGGTACATGAGGACATGAAGCAATTCTTCGAAGCTTACCCAGCACAGGCTCACCCAATGGGCATCTTGGCTTCTATGGTATGTTCACTTTCAACATTCTACCCAGTATCTTTGAATCCACATCGCTCTGAAGAAGCTTTTGATTTGACTATTCATCGTCTTTTGGCAAAATTGCCAACTTTGGCAGCTTGGTCATACAAAAACTCCATGCGTCATCCGTTCATGTACCCAAAAAACAATTTGGACTATTGTTCAAACTTTTTGCACATGATGTTTGCCATGCCAACTGACGATTACAAAGTTGATCCAGTTGTTTCTTCTGCGATGAATAAATTATTGATTCTTCACGCAGACCATGAGCAAAACTGTTCAACATCTACAGTGAGAATCGTTGGTTCATCTCAAGCGAATTTGTACGCCGCCATTTCTGCAGGTATTTCTGCGCTTTGGGGTCCTCTTCACGGAGGTGCCAACCAAGCTGTTATCGAAATGTTGGAGAAAATCCACAACGATGGTGGCGATGTTGACAAGTGGGTATTGAAAGCAAAAGACAAAGACGATTCTTTCCGTTTGATGGGCTTTGGTCACCGAGTTTACAAAAACTTCGACCCACGAGCTACCATTATCAAAAAAGCGTGTGATGATGTATTAGAAGCACTTGGTGTAAACGACCCATTGTTGGCAATCGCTAAGAAATTGGAGAAAGTAGCTTTGGAGGATGAATATTTCAAAGCACGAAACTTATATCCAAACGTGGATTTCTATTCTGGAATTATCTACAAAGCCATTGGTATCCCAACAGATATGTTTACGGTAATGTTTGCCATCGGGCGTTTGCCAGGTTGGATTGCGCAATGGAGAGAAATGCGTTTGGGTGGTGAGCCAATTGGTCGCCCAAGACAAGTTTACACAGGGGCAACAGAACGTGCCTATGTTTCTATAGAAAATCGTTAATAGAATATTATAAATCAATTTGAAGGCTGTCCATCATTAGAAGGATGGCCTTTTTTAATTCAAGAAATGATGAAAAAATTTGCATTGGCTCTGCATGGCGGCGCTGGAACGCTGGTAAAAGGCATGATGACACCGGAAAAAGAACAACAATACCGCGATGCATTGGAACGTGCCTTGCATATGGGATACCGTGTTTTAGAAATCGGAGGAAGCGCTATTGCTGCCGTTGAAGAAACGGTAAAAGCCCTTGAAGATTGTCCGCTGTTTAACGCGGGAAAAGGAAGTGTTTTCACCAACCAAGGCACGCATGAAATGGACGCATCGATCATGAATGGTAGTAATTTGAACGCGGGTGCCGTTTCGATGATTTCTGGTATCAAAAACCCGATTTCATTGGCTAAAGATGTGATGTTGAAAAGTGAGCATGTATTTTTGGCAGGAGATGGCGCATTGAAATTTGCAGAAGAATTGGGCTACAAGAAAGAAAATGCGGATTATTTCTACGACCAATTCCGCTACGACCAATGGCAGGAAATCAAAAACACCGACAGCTTTCAATTGGACCATGTCGCATCCAAAAAAGACGAAAAATTTGGCACTGTTGGAGCTGTGGCTTTAGACCAACATGGCAATTTAGCAGCAGCCACATCAACTGGTGGTATGACCAATAAAAAATGGGGACGTGTGGGCGATAGTCCGATTATTGGCGCTGGCACTTACGCCAACAATGAAACTTGCGCCGTGAGTTGCACAGGCAGCGGAGAATTTTTCATACGCAACGTTACCGCGTTTCAAGTATCAGCTTTGATGGAGCATGCCGATAAAAACCTCAAAGAAGCGACGCATGAAGTTGTTCAAAATCGCTTACTCAAATTGGGCGGCGATGGCGGTTTGATTGCCATCGATAAAAATGGAAACATCTCCATGGAATTCAACACAGAAGGCATGTATCGTGCTTGTAAAAATTCGGATGGGATGGAGGAAATTGGGATTTATGGGTAACCGCTAAAAAACATTCAACAATGAAAATTACAGAATCAGACAGCTTACACCAAGCACTTGAAAGCAAAAGCACATTGGAATTGTTGAAAGGAATCAACGAGGAAGATGCCAAAGTCCACCTTGCTATTGGGGAAATCATTCCAGATATTGAGCGCTTCATTGATTCGGCTTACGAAAAAATGAACGCTGGCGGACGTTTGTTCTACATGGGCGCAGGCACAAGTGGCCGATTGGGCATTGTGGATGCCTCTGAATGTCCGCCGACCTTTGGGGTGCCCCATGATTTGGTTATTGGCATCATTGCTGGTGGCGACAGTGCCATTCGAAAAGCTGTTGAATTTGCGGAAGACGACACCGAACAGGGCTGGAAAGATTTACAAGCCTATCAATTTGATGCGCAAGATGTTTTGGTTGGAATTGCTGCCTCAGGCTCAACACCTTATGTGATTGGCGCACTCAATGAAGCCAAAAAAATTGGAGCTGTTACTGCGTGTATCACCTGCAATCCTGATAGTCCGATTACGAAAGCCTGCCAATTTCCTATGGTAGCACTTGTTGGTCCTGAATATGTGACAGGCAGCACACGCATGAAATCAGGCACAGCACAAAAACTCATCTTGAACATGATTTCCACGACGCTGATGATTAAACTCGGACGGGTAAAAGGCAACAAAATGGTGAACATGCAATTGAGCAACAACAAGTTGATTGACAGGGCTGTGCGTATGATTCAAGCTACACATTCAATAGACTACAAGGAAGCTGAGAAACTTTTGGAAGAATTGGGAAGCGTGAGAAAAGTGGTAGATTTTTTGGATAATAGAATGTAGCATGTCACAAGTTTGCATAGAAAACATCAACACTCAAAAAACAGGGCGAATTGCAGTTCATGGACAAATCGAGAAATCCAAAACCCTCTTGATTGCGCTGCATGGTTATGGTCAATTGGTTCCCTACTTCATTCGGAAATTTCATAAGATAGATTCCACTCGAAATTTTGTTGTTGCTCCAGAAGGCTTGCATCGTTTTTATTTGAATGGCAATTCAGGTCGTGTTGGTGCTTCATGGATGACCAAAGAAGCCCGTTTGGATGACATTGAAGACAACATCAACTATTTGAATCAAGTTTATCAGCGGTTTGTTGGCCAGCAAAAGTTCGACAAAATCATCGTTTTAGGATTTAGTCAAGGTGCTGCAACAGCGGCGCGATGGATAGAAAAAACTGATTTCAAAATAGATGCATTCATCCAATGGGCAGGCGTTTTTCCACCCGATTTGGAAATCAATCCTGATAATTCTAAGTGGCACAGTTTGAAACATTTTTATGTGGTAGGCAATCAAGACTCATATTTTGCGGAAAACTCGCGCGATGAATACAACCAATCTGCTTGGCTCAAAAAACACAATTTCCATCCTGAAATAATTACCTTCGAGGGCAAACATGACATCTACCCGACAACTTTAAATCAAATCTTGGAGAAAGTTGGTTAATTTTGCAGCGCAAAACAAGCGTTCATGAACAAAGCAGGACTCATTATTTTAGACGGTTGGGGAATTGGTAAAAAAGACCATTCCGATGCCATCTACAACGCCAATACTCCCAATTTTGATGCGCTGTGGGCGAACTATCCACATGCCACGCTCAAAACCTCTGGATTGGATGTTGGTCTGCCAGACGGACAAATGGGCAATTCTGAAGTGGGTCACCTGAACATTGGCGCCGGAAGAATTGTATATCAAGAGCTTACAAGAATAAACAAATCTATTGCCGATGGCGATTTTTTTCAGAATTCGGTGCTCATCGAAGCCTTTGAAACAGCAAAAATATCACACAAAAAAGTTCATTTAATTGGTTTGGTTTCTGAAGGAGGCGTGCATTCATCGCAGGAGCATTTACACGCTTTGTGCAACATGGCGCAGCAAATTGGTGTGCAAGAAACTTATATCCATGCGTTTACTGACGGACGAGATTGTGACCCTAAATCTGGCAAGCGCTTTCTATTGAATTTAGAAAATCACATCCAAGATAAAAACATCAAAATCGCATCAGTGATTGGGCGTTATTATGCGATGGATCGAGATAAACGTTGGGAACGCATTGCCAAAGCCTATCATTTATTGGTTGATGGTCAAGGACAAAAAGCCGAATCCATTGCTCAACTTTTTGATGCCTCTTATGCCGCTGGAATTAGCGACGAATTTATTGAACCTCATGTGCTGAACAACGGGGAAATTGAAAACGGTGATGTGGTCATTTTCTTCAATTTCCGCACAGACAGACCACGCGAATTGACTACTGCCCTCACCCAGCAAGCATTTCCAGAGCAAAACATGGCGCCAATGAATTTGCATTTTGTGACCATGACGCAGTACGATGAAAAACACAAAAACATCAAGGTGGTTTTTGAAAATGACAACTTAGAAAACACCTTGGGCGAAGTGATTTCGTCAGCTGGATTAAGGCAAATCAGAATAGCAGAAACCGAAAAATATCCGCATGTCACCTTTTTCTTTAACGGTGGTAGAGAAATCCCATTTGAGGGTGAGACACGCATTATGGTGAATTCACCCAAAGTGGCGACTTACGATTTACAACCCGAAATGAGTGCTTTTGAGGTACGCGATAAATTGATTGCAGCTTTGAAAGACAAAACCCCAGATTTCTTCTGTTTGAACTTTGCCAATCCAGATATGGTGGGACACACAGGCGTTTATGCTGCCATACTAAAAGCCGTTGAAACCGTTGATTTCTGTTTGGGTGAAATTGTTGCCACAGCGCGTGAACTTGGCTACGAACTCATCATCATTGCCGATCATGGAAACGCGGATTACGCTGTAAATGCAGACGGTAGCCCGAACACCGCGCATTCATTAAATCCTGTACCGGTAATTTACGTTACGGAAAAGCAAAACATCGAACTGAAAGATGGCATTTTGGCTGATGTGGCACCAACGATTTTAGGAATTATGGGAATTGAACAGCCGGGGGTGATGAGTGGGGAGGTTTTGGTAGGACAGTAAACACTTAATCTTCATCATCAAACTCAACTCCTGGTGGATTAAACAAGCCCCAGCGGTCGAAGATATAGTTTGAGGTGTCGAAAGATTTGACCCAGTCCACAAATTCAATTCTAAAAGCTTCTATTTCTTCTCTTAATGAGTTCAAATAATCTTCTGCATCTATATCAAACATGCGTATGCCGCCACAAGACGTAAGCAATTCGCGAGCTGCTTTCCGAATAAGAGCAGCATTTTCCATTCGTAAGTCATAAAGTCCTCCGCCTTCTGCACCAGCAATTTTAGCTGGAATAATGTATGCATTTTCTAGGATTTGTTTAGCATATTCTCGCGCCAGAACCAAATCATAACCCTCTAATTTGCTTTCAGCTTCCGACTCTAAAAAAGCGGCAAAACTATGGCCAAACTCACAAAGCTGCATCGCCTTGATATAAATCGGCATCTTTTTAAATGCATCGCGTTCACTTCTCAAATCATCTGAAGAAAAATCGTCCGAATCAAAATCATCATCATCAAACATAATCGAGTCAACTTTTAATTTTTAACCACTTTTATTGTTTTAACCGAGCCATTAGCTTCCACAACCAAGAAATAAACGCCACGCTGATAAGCACTCAAATCCAATTGAATTTGTGAAGCGCTGACTTGCGTAGTTAACAAAGATTGACCAACAGCATTGAGAACAGTAATACGAGCATTTTCAGGCAAATTCATGATATAAACTGAATTTTCTGTTGGATTGGGATAGACCAAAATTTGATTTTCCCAAGTCTCTTCGGGAACAGATATATTTGAATTGGGATCGTGTTCAAACAAATCTACGCCACCCAAATCGTTGCCCGAAAACAACTCGAAACGCCCATTTTCGTTGACATCTCCAATAGCAAAAGCGCTGTAAGACTGTGCGTTGAAACCTGCAAATTGAGGCACATACAAATCAAAGTTTTGTCCTGGATTCACATTGTTTTCGATGCCAGTAGCATAATGCATTTTCCCATCACGGGCACCAATAAACAAATGCCATGCGCCATCGATATCAACAAAATGGGGAACAGAATAACCATCCGGAGAATCTGGGGCAACATCGATTCCGCCAAAATTAGGGTTGACCAAAACAAATGCTGGATTGCTGGCTGTACCTGAATTTCTATAATAGGCCAAAATCCCATTTTTATTCCCGATGACCAAGTCTAAAAGGCCATCGCGGTTTACATCCACCAAACATGGGGCAGAAAAAGTGCCTACAGAAATAAAATTACCATCCTCATCTTGCAAATTGAAGGTTTGATTCGAGAAAGCCATTGTGTTTCCTGCACCGGCCGAATTGGTAAATAAATGAATACGACCTGTTTCATCGCCCAAAATCATGTCCAAATCACCATCGCCATCGATATCACCAAAAGTAGGCACAACCCGTAAACCCAAGCCAAAAGAGGTTAAATTGAACTGGTTATAGGTCACGAAAGTAAATACTGGATTTTCAGCAGTTCCTGTGTTTCTAAAGTACGCCAAGCGCGATTCTTTATCTAAAACGGGTTTGTAAGCAAAGAAATTGGCCACCAATAAATCTTGTAAACCATCTCCATTCACATCCACCAAAATCGGCATACTTCCGCTACCAACATCAATCATTTGATTTTGAAGAAAATTTTCCTCCTGAAAAACAAAATTGGGAAGCTCATCTGTTCCTGTATTCTTGTAGCGCCAAACACTGCTTATATTTTCTGAAACAATTTTCGCATTGGGCGTTACGACCAAATCTTTCACGCCATCGTGGTCGGCATCTACCAAAAATGCTGCGGGAAACAGCGTTACACTTGCTGGAGTTGAGTTCCCCGGAAAGAAATAATCCACAGAAACCATGGAAGAGTTGGTGTTGGGCGCCGAGCCTCCATTCTGCATTTTAACCAAATTCGGGTAGGCGATATCTCCCAAAACCAAGTCCATCACACCACTGTTGTTGTAATCCAAAGCCATCAAAGTTGATCCAGCATGACGCTCGTCGCGGTTGTTTTCTATGGCCATGATTTCTTCATCACTCAAAACAAATTCAGGAGTTGGCACAGAACTACCACCGCTTCCACAAGGGAAAACATTGGAATTGAGCGTAATCGTATTATCCGTGTCACTTTCTCTAAAATTCCCCCAACACTCATTGCGCAATTCATATTTTAAAGAATCTGGAATACCAAACAACTCCATGCTTAAGTTTTTGTGATACTCTACCCGATCACCTCCAATATGAAAGGTTAGAATATCGACATCGCCGTCACCATCAACGTCAACAATGGCAGGAATATCTGCCGAACTCACATACATCACAGCATTTACATTGCCTTGCATAGACCGTAAAGTTGCTTCTTCCAAGACCCATTGATGTCCGATAGTTTCGTTGCCAACATTTCTATACACCTTCAATCCACCAATACCATAAGTAAAGATATCTGGCAATCCATCATCATTATAATCCACTAAAGCAGCACGATAGCGCAAATCATTGGGAAAAGCAAAACGAAATTGTGGTGCTTCAACATACACATCATTTCCACCAATATTTTTACTTAAGAATATGCGAATTTGATCGTCGCTGCGGTCGAATGCATACAAGTCCATCCTACCATCAAAATCCATATCTATCTCAGAAAACTGGGCATAATTCAATCCTCCTGCCCAAGGCATCGACAAAGGATTTCCATTAAAAAGCAAATTGATGTGGTTGCTCCGTTCAAATGAAAATTGAGACCATAGCGGCAAACTCGAGAACATAAACAACAAAATAAGGTAGAAAGCGTGTTTCATGATGTTATAACGTTAGAGCGGATTAAAAAGTTGTATTCCCTTTGCGAAATTAGGAATAAACGAATTACTTTTGAAAAGATAAACACAGCACCATGAAAAAGCTTGGATTCGTTCTCATTATTTCACAGATTTTTTACGCCAATAGTCAGCTCTATTTTCCACCACTAACGGGTAACAATTGGGAAACCATGAATCCCAGCGATTTGGGATGGTGTCAGAATAAAATCGATAGTTTGTATGCCTATCTAGAATCACAAGACACAAAAGCTTTCATCGTATTGAAAGATGGAAAAATAGTATTGGAACAATATTTCAACGGTCATGCACAAAACACACCTTGGTATTGGGCTTCGGCGGGAAAAACAATCACAGCATTTATGGTTGGAATAGCACAGCAAGAGGGCTTTTTGAATATCAACAATGCCAGCTCAGATTATTTGGGTACGGAGTGGACTTCCTGCACGACTGCTCAAGAAAATGCCATTACGGTTTGGCATCAACTCACCATGACCACTGGCTTAGATGACAGCGGAAACTTGGGTTGTATATTGTCTAGCTGTTTGCAATTTTTGGCCAATCCTGGAACACGTTGGTCGTATCACAATGCTCCATATACCCTTTTGGATCAAGTGATTGCTGGGGCTACTGGAACAACGCTAAATCTCTACACCACGGAAAAATTAAAAAATCCAACAGGAATGACCGGCTCGTTTGTGCAGGTGGAAGACAACAATGTATTTTTCTCATCAGCACGCAGCATGGCACGTTTCGGTTTGCTCGTTTTAAATAACGGAAATTGGAATGGCACACCTATAATGACCGATTCTGATTATTTTGCAGATATGATTAATACTTCTCAGGAATTGAACAAGGGTTACGGTTATTTGTGGTGGCTCAATGGCAAGGAGAATTATATGTTACCAGGTGTTCAAATCACGATTCCCGGTTCCATTATGCCCAATGCACCCGAAGATATGGTTTCTGGACTAGGCAAAGATGGTCAATTTGTAAATGTAGTTCCCAGCCAAAACCTCGTGCTCATTCGGATGGGAGAAGAACCGTCGGGAAGTTTAGTGCCATTTTTGATGAACGATAAAATTTGGGAATATATGAATGCGCTGGTTTGTAATCCTGCAGGTTTGGAAGAAGAGCAATTGACTTTTGGGGTTTTTCCAAATCCGAATGAGGGTAGTTTTACGCTACAAAGCACCATCGAACAAGGTCATATCGTTGTGCTAGACTTATTCGGTCGCATGGTGTACCAAAAGCGCTTCGAAAATTTCACGACTTCAATAGATTTAGGAAAAAATGCATCAGGCACCTATTTTGTGCGTTTGGAAAGCGATGGTAAAGTTGCGATTCAGAAAATTGTGGTGTGATAAAGGAATGCGTTTAGGAAAAAATCCGATCAAGCATTTGGGTAGTTTTCGATTTCTGTTTTTGATTACATTCGCAAAAACAATGAAATTACTATGGGCATAACATTACACTACACCGGGAAATTTAATCCCAATAAATCGTTGAATGACCTCATCACAGAAGTGAAAGAAATTTCAGAGGCCTTTGGTTGGAAATATTTCATTTACGATACCGAATTTCCTGAAAAAATTAGCCCACCAGACGAACACGACGACAGGTTATATGGTATTCGATTTGCGCCACCAGAAAGTGAGTCTGTTGAAATCACATTCGCCTCAAACCAACGCATGACAGGTGTCATGAACTTTCAATGTTGGGGAAAATCTTCTGACCCAAGGGAAATAGAATATTTGTATGGGGTTTCAACTAAGACACAATTTGCAGGACCAGAAAGTCACAAAATGATCGTAGAAATCATGCGTTATTTAAATAATCGCGGCTATTTTTTAGATTTCCAAATGACAGATGAAAGCGATTATTGGGAAACTGGAGACGAGAAGGTTATGGTTGAAAAGTTTAAATTTTTGGGAGCTCTGATTGAGGGACTTTCCTTGGCGACACAAACTACCCCAAAAGCAGATAACGAATCCTATGAGAGCTATTTCGAACGTTTAGCCGAAATGGTTAGGAAGAAAAATGATTCTAAGCAAACCGATTAAAGAGCAACACAAGGGGGTAGCACGAAATATTAAAGGCTTTTCAAAACATTTTAGTCTTTTAAGCCTTATTGTCGTATGCACCAAATTACCACTTGCACATTTTTAAAAATTAAAGGTCTTTCCAACAAATGGTGGGCATTCACACAAATGCAAATTGGAATTCGTGCATTGAATCGTGTGGCTGGTTTGAGTTTTTATAAATTATTGGGGTCTGGTGGCAAAAAAGGATTCAGTTCCATTCCTAATTTTGGCACCTACGTGCTGCTCTGCGTTTGGGAATCTGAGGAAAAAGCACAGGAATTCATGAGCAATAATGCTTTTTATCAGGCATACGAAAAGAAGAGTAGCGAACATTTTACCATCTTTCTCAAATCGGCAGAAGTACATGGCAAATGGGCTGGTGTTCAACCATTTGAATCTTCTGATAAAATGCAATTGGACAAACCTGTCCTGGTTCTGACTCGTGCCACCATTCGTTTCTCAAAGTTGATTTCTTTTTGGCGCAGAGTGGGGAAAGTGAGCCAAAGTCTCGACAATTACAAAGGTCTATCTTTCTCTATTGGTGTTGGTGAGTGGCCGCTCATTCAACAGGCAACTTTGAGTTTGTGGAAAACACAAGCCGAAATGCTCGATTATGCTTACACCAACCCGAAACACAAAGAAGTGGTGTTACTCACACGAAAATTAAAATGGTACAAAGAAGAAATGTTTGCGCGATTTGTGCCCTATAAAATTGAAGGAATGTGGAATGGAAAACCGGTTCAAAATTTCTTGTAATCTATTGAAGTGAACCAGCCCAAGTGACATGAAGGAACTGTGCCGAGTTGTTGAACCGAATGAATTGAACAATATTGAAAATCAATTGTTTACAAGGAATAGGGCACAACACTCCCATTAATAAACATCATAGCTTAGAACCTAAAATTCAGATATGAAAGCCTTTAAAATCATCTCAATCGTCCTTATTATCGGGTTTATAACCGTCCAGATTTTTGCCATGCGCTCGCAATCCAATATTGAAACATACCCTTATGCCGTTGTAAAGAAATACGATGCCTTCGAAATCAGAAAATACGAGGCTTCATTATTTACCACGGTTAAAATGGCTACAAGCGAGTACAAGGAAGCTTCCAGAAAAGGATTCTCTACTTTGGCGGGATACATCTTTGGCGGCAATGAAAAAAATGAAAAAATCGCAATGACCTCGCCAGTTGCTATGTCGCTTGATGATTCCATGACCATGATGTTTATGGTTCCTCGCAAAATGACCGCAGAAATGCTCCCAAAACCCAATTCATCCGAAATTCAATTTCACGAAGAGCCTCAGAAAACGGTGGCTGCTATTTCTTTTGGAGGTTGGGCCAGTGATAAAAAAATCGAGAAATACAAAAAACTACTTATCGCTGCGCTAGAAAAAGAAGGTATCGAATTCAACAATCAATTTTTCTTTCTAGGATATAATCCTCCTTTTGAGTTGTTCAACAGAAGAAATGAAATTATCGTGGAGTTGGTTCAAAACGAACTGTAATAATTACTTTATTACGGCCTATCCGTTAAAAAAGAAAAAGAAAAACACAACAGCTGCCCAAGTTTTATCTACGCCTTTTGCATAGCCCAAAGTGCGATAACTTGCATCTTGCACGGTACCATCTGTTTTTACATAGCCCAAAGTGCGGTAGCTGGCATCCTGCACTTTACCATCAGATTTTACGTAACCAACCGTTCTGTAGCTGGCATCTTGAATCGTTCCATCAGATTTGATGTAGCCAATCGTTCGGTATGAATTGTCTTGTATTTTGCCATCAGACTTGATGTAGCCAACGGTTCTATAACTGGCATCTTGTATTTTGCCATCGGCATTCACATAGCCCGTGGTGCCGTAGTTGTTGGATTGTATTTTTTGACCATAGACACTTGTTGCGCCAATCAAAAAAAGAATAATCATACTCAGTTTCATAAGCTTGAATTTTGCTCAAAGATAACGGTAAAATTGGGAACTTTTTAGGCAATTCGACGTGATAATAATTCAAGATTTGCAATTAAACACAATCTATGACACTCAAATGCCGTTTATCTTTTCGATAAAACCTTACTTTTGCCAAAATTTTTAGAGATGCAAGAAAAAAACAAGATAGACCAAGGCGCCCAAGATTTATTTGTTTTCATTTGGAAAAAACGTAAACCCTTGATGATTGTCGGGGCAGTTGCCTTTGTCGCGTCCATTGTTGCTTCATTTTTAATGACTGAATTGTATCGTTCAACAGCCATTGTTTTCCCAGCGGCAACCAGCACCGTTTCTTTCTCAGAGCAGCGCAATGCTAAAGCAGGTGCCATGGATTTTGGTGAAGAAGAACAAGCCGAACAGTTGCTTCAAATCCTGCAATCTTCAAGAATACGAAACAGAATCGTAGAAAAATTTGATTTATACAACTACTTTGAAATAGAAGCAGACGACAAAAATCGGAATTTCAAATTGCAGAAGAAATACGAGAAGCACATCACTTTTGAGCGCACACGCTATGGCTCAATTGTAATCGACGTTTTGGATAAAGACCCCAACCATGCTGCTGAAATGGCCAATTACATTGTGAAGCTCATTGATACCGTGAAAAATGAAATGGTAAAAGAACGGACTGTTCCGGCTTTCGAAATTATAAGTCGAAAATACCACCAATTAGAAACAGAAAAACTTCAGCTCGAAGACACCTTAATGAAGCTTTCTGTGATGGGTGTTGTTACAAAAGAATCGAGAGCCAATCTATACACATCGCTTTCTCAGGTGAAAACCGCTGCTGACCACGACTACATCAAAAAAGCAATTGAAGTAAACGCAATGTACGGTGCTCTCTACGATGGATTGGCTGAATTGCGTGAATTTAAAACCGATAAACTCACCACACTGGAAGCTGCCTACGAACAAGCTGAATCCGACGCCAATGCCGATTTCACTCATAAATTTGATGTAGAAATTGCTGTTCCGGCTGATAAAAAAGCAAAACCAAAACGCCTAATTGTAGTTTTAGTATCTACGCTTGGTGCTTTAGCTGCTGCTATATTATTCTTCCTTGTTCAAGCAAAAATAGCTGAACTAAGAGAAATTGCATAATTGAATACTTGGCTAACATACCGTTGGTTTTGGCCTTTAGCGCTTGCGGTTATTGGTGTCAACAGCTATCTTATTTTCACCGACCAATGGCTACTGAGCCTACTGCCTTTTGGACTCATCGTGGCATTTTTAGCCATTTTCCGTTTCGATTTTGCACTCATGGTTATTGCATTCAGTGCGCCCCTATCATTTAATATTGAGTACATCACCGATGGCAAGATTGGCTTATTTATTCCCACAGAGCCTTTATTGACCCTCTGCTTGGTTTTGATTCTCATCAAACAAACTTTCCGACCATTTATTGATAAAGCCATCCTCAACCATCCGATTTCATGGGTTTTATACCTATATTTGTTTTGGATAGGATTCACTACGATTACCAGCACAGATGTTTTAGTGTCGCTGAAATACCTGCTGGTGCGTCTTTGGTTTATTGTGCCACTTATTTTGTTTGGGTCACAACTTTTCCTTAAAAAAGAGAACATCAAAATGTTTTTCTGGCTCTATGTAATTGGCATGTCGGTTGTAATTTTATACACCCTCATCAACCATTCACTTTATGGATTTGGAGAAAAAGAAGGACATTGGGTGATGTGGCCGTTTTTCAAAGACCATACGGGCTATGGCGCCATGGTAGCGTTCATCATCCCTATTTTAATTGCTTTCTACCGCTCTAAAAAACATGGTCTGCTCACTCAAATCGCCATTTTTGGACTTATAGTTTTGGCTTTCATTGGTGTTTATTTTTCCTATACCCGTGCTGCTTGGCTGAGCCTATTTGCCGCGGCCGTTGTTTTCGCCTTGATCAAATTCAAAATTCCTTTCAAATATTTGGCAGGTATTGGGCTCATAGCATTGTTTGTGATCGCACTAAACTTTGACCAAATCAATATGGAAATGGCCAGAAATAAATCGGAGCACACCACAGAAAATTTTGACGAGCGCCTGCAATCCGCCACCAACGTAACAACTGACGCATCCAACTTAGAACGCATCAATCGATGGACAGCAGCATGGAATATGGCGATGGCGCGACCCCTTGTAGGATTTGGGCCAGGCACATATGCCATGGAATATGCACCCTTTCAAAATCCAGATAACTACACCATCATTTCAACCAACTTGGGCACAATGGGCAATGCGCACAGTGAATACCTCGGTCCAATGTCTGAAATGGGCTTCCCCGGCTTGATTATTATGGTGATTTTGGTTGCCGTGCTATTTTACAAGGGAATCACACTATATATGCGCCATCCAGAAGGTGAATACAAAACCATTTTATTGGGACTCATCTTGGCTATGGTGACCTATTTTGTGCATGGTTTCCTCAACAACTACCTCGATACCGATAAGGCAGCCGTACCTATTTGGGGAGCCGCAGCCGTGATTATCGCTTTGGAAATTAGACTTTCCAAGAAATTGCCTTAAGATTCGGGAATTCGGGGAAAATCAAGTAATCTCTTGCACCCCAACAAGAAGTAAAATAACTATCTTTGCCAACCAAATTTTAGAACAGTGGCAGATAAAAACACCATCATAGGCATCAGCTTAATCGCACTTATTTTAATTGCATTCAATTTTATCAATCGACCGTCAAAGGAAGAAATTGAAAAAGCCAAAGCCCAACAAGAACAAGTCGATCAGAATAAAGAAACCCTTGTTTCTAATCAATCGACGGACACAACCAAGCGAGAAAAAGTCGAATCCAATACCAAACTTACCGATTTTGCGGATGCTTACATATCAGAAGCTGGTGAGGAGTTTGTCTTGGAAAATGACTTGATTCGTGTTCATGTTAACGAGCGCGGCGGACGAGTTGGCGACGTTTTCTTGAAAAATTATAAGTCGTATGCAGCATTTGCCTCTTCCAAGGATGAGGCACTTCAGTTGATGGATACCGAACACAACGTGAACGAATTGACTTTTGAATACCAAGGCAAAAAAGTGTACACCCGCAATCTCCGCTTCGAAGTGCAAGAGAAAAGCGCCAACAAATTGGTGATGCGCATTAGCAAAGGCGAAGATAAATACATCGAGTACACTTACGAATTACCTAAAAATTCATACCACCTCAAGTACAACATCAACATTGTAGGATTTGATAAGGATGTGAAGCCCGAAGACGTGATGCTTCATTGGCGCTCGGATTTACTGCTTTCTGAAAAAGCTCCTCAGCAAGAACGCAACGTGTCTACGATTTTTTTCCACGACGAAAAAGGCTACGATTATTTGAGTGAAACATCAGAAGGCGATGAGATTTCTGAAAAACCAATTAACTGGGTATCTTTCAAACATGCCTATTTCTCTAGTATTCTAATTCCTGAAACAGCATTTGCATCTGGATCAAAATTCTATGTAAAGCCTTACGAAGAGGGCGATAAGCGATTGAATAGTTATGTTAAAAACTACCAAGCGCGATTAAACTTGGGTTTGACGAACACGTCCAATGCAAGTCGATCATTTACTTGGTATTTTGGACCAAACGACTATGATGTTCTTAAATCTTATGATAAAGAACTTGAGTATACGGTCAACTTGGGCTGGGGCTTATTTAGATGGGTGAATGTTTATGGAATTCAACCGATTTTTAACTTTTTGCTCAACATGGGCATGGGTGTTGGAATTGCAATTTTGATATTGACAATCATCCTCAAGTTAATCTTGGCACCAATCACCTGGAAAATGTATGTTTCTTCGGCGAAAATGCGCATTTTGAAACCACAGATTGACGATTTGAATGCCAAATTCCCTAAGCAAGAAGACGCTATGAAAAAGCAAATGGAGATGATGAGTCTCTACAGGGAATCGGGGGCCAGTCCGCTCTCAGGATGCTTGCCCATGCTGCTGCAAATGCCGATTTTGTTCGCTGTGTTCCGCTTTTTCCCAAGTAGTTTTGCGCTGCGTCAACAAGGATTTCTATGGGCTGAAGATTTGTCGTCTTACGATGAAATTTTCCGTTGGAGCGCCGAAATCCCACTTTTGAGCTCTATTTATGGCAATCACATTTCGTTGTTTACCTTGCTGATGTCTGTGACAACGTTGGTTTATACGCATTACAACAGTGCCAATATGCAACAGCCAACACAACCTGGTATGCCCAACATGAAAGTGATCATGTACTTTTTCCCATTCATGATGATTTTCTTCTTCAATAGCTTTGCAGCTGGTTTGAGTTACTATTACTTCATCTCAACTTTGGTTTCAATTTTGTTGATGTTGGGTATCAAGCAATTCTTCGTTGATGAAGAAAAATTGAAAGCCAAAATGGCAGCCAAACAAGCCAATAATGCCAATGGTAAAGGAAAGAAATCTAAGTTTCAAGAACGCTTGGAGAACTTACAAAAAGCACAGCAAGATAAGCTGAAAGGTAAGAAATAGACCTTATTCGAAATAATTTGAACGCCTGCAAGACAATTGTGGGCGTTTTTTTGTTCAAATGGTATATAAAATCATCCGACTTTACTTCAGGTGAATTGTAAACAAAAGAACGTCACAATAAATTGGGAACGGTTTTCTTCTTTTTGGAAATAAGATTCTATTTGAACGAGGCTATTTTTTCTTCTAATATTTGAATGGTATTCAGCGCGTCTTGCTCCTTTTTACGTTCAGATGCCACGACAGCATCGGGGGCACTGTTCACAAATTTCTCGTTGGTCAGCTTCTTTTGGACACTGTTTAAGAAACCTTTGGTGTAATCCAATTCCGTTTGCATTTTGGCAATTTCAGCCTCTACATCGATGTCATCGGTAAAAGGAATGAAATACTCGCCACCGTCTTGAACAAAGGAATACGCATTCCGCACTTTTTCTTGAACATATTCAAATGTAGTGAGGTTGCAAATCTTTTTGATCATGGCATCCAAACTGGAATTGTTTTCAGCACCTGCTTTCACCATCAAATCCAACTTCACCTTGTTGGCGATGTTCTTCTCCTTGCGAATCGTTCTGATTTGTGAAATTACCTTTTCAGCCTTGTCGAAAGATTTGATGATTTCAGTGTCGAAAGATGTAACTTTAGGATAAGTAGCTACTATAATGTCGTCACCATCAGCTCTTTCTCTCAATTCATGCCAAATCTCCTCAGTGATGAAAGGCATAAATGGATGCAACAAACACAAGAGTTGTTCAAAATAATTTACTGTTTGCGCGTAGGTGGCGCGATCGATTGGTTGACCGTATTCAGGTTTAACCAATTCCAAGTACCAAGAACAGAAGTCGTCCCAAACCAATTTGTAGGTACTCATCAAAGCATCAGAAATTCTGAATTTAGCAAACAAGTCTGTGATTTCCGCAACAGTTTCATTCAATTTGGCATCAAACCATGCTGAAGACAATTTGGCATATTCTAGTTGATCAATATCCTGCACATTCCAAGATTTCACTAAGCGGAAGGCATTCCAAATCTTATTGGAGAAATTTCTACCCTGTTCGCACTGAGATGTATCGAAAGGCAAATCATTTCCGGCAGGTGAAGAAATTAAAACACCAACACGTACACCATCTGCTCCATATTGTTCAATCAATTTCAGTGGGTCTGGTGAATTCCCCAATGACTTGGACATTTTTCGTCCTAATTTATCGCGCACAATACCAGTATAATATACATTTTTAAAGGGCAAATCGCCCATGTATTCATAACCCGCTATGATCATCCTTGCCACCCAGAAAAACATGATTTCAGGAGCAGTTACCAAGTCATTTGTGGGGTAATAATATCTGATTTCGTTGTTGCCCGGTTGAGTAAGACCATTAAAAACCGAGATTGGCCATAACCAAGATGAGAACCAAGTGTCCAACGCATCTTCATCTTGTTTTAAATCAGCAATTCCAACTGTTCTGCCTAGCTTTTCTGATGCTAAAACAGCAGCTTCTTCGATGGTTTTCGCAACCACAAAGTCATTTTGACCTTCGCCGTAATAGTAAGCTGGTATGCGATGTCCCCACCAAAGTTGACGAGAAATACACCAATCTTTCACGTTTTCCATCCAATGGCGGTAAGTGTTTTTCATCTTGTCTGGATGAAACTGAATCTTACCGTTCATTACATTATCAAGTGCAGGTTGCGCCAACTCTTTCATTCTGACAAACCACTGCAAACTCAAACGAGGCTCAATAATGGCGTTTGTGCGCTCGGAAAAACCAACTTTATTGATGTGGTCTTCGGTTTTCACCAAATAACCTTTATCGTACAATTCTTTTTCAATTTCTTTGCGTACTTCAAATCTGTCCTTGCCGCTGTAGTGCAAAGCGTGGTCATTGAGGGTTCCATTTTCATTGAGCATGTCGATAACCGCCAAATTATGCTTCAAGCCGAGTTCATAATCGTTGATGTCGTTGGCTGGCGTCACTTTCAAACAGCCTGTTCCAAATTCTGGGTCAACATATTCATCAAAAATCACAGGCACTGCTCTATTCACCAGAGGCACAATGATGCGTTTTCCTTTTAAATGCGTGTATCGCTCATCATTCGGATTCACACAAATCGCAGTATCTCCAAAAATTGTTTCAGGACGTGTAGTTGCTATTGTAATCCAAGAATCATCTGTACCCTCAACTTTATAGCGAATATGGAACAATTTGGAATTTACTTCTTTGTGAATTACCTCTTCATCAGAAACCGCGGTAAGTGCTTGTGGATCCCAGTTCACCATTCTCGCGCCACGGTATATTTTTCCTTTGTTGTATAAATCAATAAACACATGAATCACCGACTCAGAATATTCAGGGTCTAAAGTAAAATGTGTTCTATCCCAATCGCAAGAGGCGCCTAATTTCTTCAGTTGTTCCAAAATAATCCCCCCATGCTGTTCTTTCCATTCCCAAGCATATTTGAGAAATTCCTCGCGGGTCAAATCGGATTTTTTGATACCTTGTTCCAATAGTTTATTCACCACTTTAGCTTCAGTAGCAATAGAGGCGTGGTCTGTGCCCGGAATCCAACATGCGTTTTTGCCCTCCATGCGGGCCTTTCTTACCAAAACATCTTGAATCGTATTGTTGAGCATATGACCCATGTGCAGTACACCGGTTACATTTGGTGGTGGAATAACTACTGTGTAAGGCTCTCTATGGTCGGGTGTGGAGTGAAAATATTTTTTCTCAAGCCAGTGCTTATACCATTTCTCTTCGGCTTTGGAGGATTCGTATGTTTTAGATAATTCCATAAAATGCATATTTGGGCTGCAAATTTAGTTACAATTCGGCGCACACAAGCTGACCGTGAACTATTAATTGACAAGTTAATAAACAAAAAAAGAGCACCGAAGCGCTCTTTTCTCAATATAATTCAGGTGTTAAACACCTTTCTTCAATTTCATGAGCACTGAAAATGTCGTGTCGATATCTTCCATGCTTACGATTAAAGAGAATTCGTTTGAAGTAGAAACCACTTCAATCAAATTAATGCCTTCCCAAGCCAATTGCTTTAGGATATAGTAGTAGAAACCCGATACATCACTGTTGTGCCGCGGCAGCTTAATAGTAACCGAAGCTAAGTTTTTCTTATTGGAGAAAATTTGTTCATCCTTGAAAATTTTTAAGAAGTCATCAACCAAACTTGTATTCAAAACAAAAGTAGATTCTGTTACGCCATTGCAAACCGTGTAAAAACTATTCAGTTGTTCCTTCATTTTATCAATGAAAATCGATTGAGTCTTCATCATTGTGTCAGAATTCACAACAGTGAAATTGTCTAGTCCGCTTCTCACAACAAAATCGCCTATATCCTGCATCATTGAAGGAATACGATTTGTTATTTTGGTATAAGAACCCGGTGCCATGCGTTTGATGGCCATGATGAGAGCGCCATCTTTAACTGGCTTTTTTATTGCTGCCTCGATTTCAGGCTTGATTTTGCGTGCTAAGGCAGAAACATTAATCAAATCTTCTGCTATAGCCTCACGCAGAAAAGGCGAACGATTAATATAATCCTCGCACAATTTACTTAAATTCATAAGGGATTAATTTGTTTTTAAAAAGTCTTATGGAATTAGCTTCATTGCTACCTCCGTGGTTCTCCATGAAATGCAAAGGTGCTTTCGCGCAATTCTATCATGCATATTTCATGGTGGAAAATTATTTTATAAATTAGTCTTCAATTTCTTCGTATCCAGGATAATCTTTCTTATTGTAAACAAATTTGGAGTCAGCCACATCTACGTTTGGGGTCAGTTTTTTAATATCGTAAAACATGCGCGTTCCATCCTTCATGCGCACTTCGACATGCTGAAGGTCTTTAGTGGTAACGCCAATTTTCAATAAAATCGTATGAAAGTCTTTTTTCGCAGGCACCAAGGGATACAGGTGAATGATGTGCTGACCTTTTTCTTCTTTGATATACTTGGTTTTCACATCTTTCTCCCAAATGGTCATCAAATTCTTTGGATTGATTGCATCCTCGCTGTCGTTGTCCACAGATGAAATGTAAACCGTTTTATCAGTCGCAGAAATAATCCAATTTTTCAGACCGTTTGATATAACAGTGTTGGCACCATAGCTCGCGAAAAACTTATCACCTTTCACCCAGCCTTTGCCCTCCATGGTTTCATTAATACCGGCATCGGCATTTTTAACCACCGAAGTGAATTCAATGTAGAATGAATTGTAACCCTTAACTTTCTTTCCTAAATCGTCAAGAATGGATTTAGATTTATCCTGTTGCGCAAAAGATACCCCAACAAAAAACATGCATAAAAAAACAGCTGATCTCATATTTGTTCTTATTTCCGCTGGTTAGTCAGAAATCATGCCAAAATTAAAACAAATCTTTTGAACGAAGGTAATCATCTAGGTGAATTTCATCAGAAATTAACACTTCTCTTGCTTTTGAGCCTTTTGATGGACCGATAATTCCGTGGGCTTCCAACTGGTCAATTATCCTTCCAGCCCTATTAAAACCTAACTTCAGCTTTCTCTGAAGTAAACTTGCCGAACCTTGTTGGTGAATTACAACGATTCGAGCAGAGTCAACAAACATACTGTCTAAATCATCTATTTCTAAATCGGGTTGATCTACCGATTCGCCTACATATTCTGGCAGTAAAAATGCATCTGGATAGCCCCGCTGTTCGCCAATAAAATCGCATATGGCTTCCACTTCAGGTGTGTCGACAAAACCACATTGCAAACGAACCAAATCGCTGCCCGTTGAAATGAGCATGTCGCCACGACCGATTAACTGGTCGGCCCCTGAGCTATCGAGTATGGTTCTTGAATCGATTTTAGACAAAACTCGGAATGCAATTCGGGCTGGGAAATTGGCCTTAATCATCCCCGTAATCACATTTACCGATGGTCTTTGAGTAGCTACTATGAGATGTATACCAATGGCACGAGCCAACTGAGCCAAACGCGCAATAGGGTGCTCCACTTCCTTTCCAGCGGTCATAATCAAATCGGCAAACTCGTCAATCAACACAATGATATAAGGCATATAACGATGACCTTTTTCAGGATTCAACTTCCGATTGATGAATTTTTGGTTGTATTCTTTTATGGTTCGAACTTGAGCTTCCTTCAATAATTCATAGCGATCATCCATTTCGATACACAAGGAATTGAGTGTAGCCACAACTTTGCTGGTGTCTGTAATAATGGCATCACCACTATCTGGTAATTTGGCTAAGAAGTGACGTTCAATTTTATTATAAAGCGTCAATTCAACCTTTTTCGGGTCAACTAACACAAATTTCACCTGAGCTGGGTGTTTTTTATAGAGAATAGACACCATTATGGCATTCAGTCCGACCGATTTACCCTGACCCGTGGCACCTGCAACCAATAAGTGCGGCATTTTGGCCAAATCAAAAACCAAGGTCTCATTGGTGATGGATTTACCCAATACAATAGGCAAATCCATATCGGCGTTTTGGAATTTCTCTGAAGCAATCAAAGAACGCATCGAGACCATTTCGGGTTTAGAATTTGGGACTTCAATCCCGATGGTTCCTTTCCCGGGTATGGGAGCAATAATCCGTATTCCCAAAGCTGACAAACTCAAGGCAATATCATCTTCGAGGTTTTTTATTTTTGAAATACGAACACCAGGAGCAGGGATGATTTCATACAAAGTAACTGTAGGACCAACCGTTGCTTTAATTTTATCAATCTCAATGCTGTAGTTACGCAAGGTATCAACAATACGATTTTTGTTGAGTTCCAATTCCTCTTTATCGATTTGGATTTGTTTGTTGCCATAATCGTTCATCAATTCAATGGAAGGCAGCACATAACCAGATAAATCGAGCTTTGGGTCGTATGCACCAAACTCTTTGACCTTATCGTCTAAATCTTCAACTGACAAGGCCTCTTCTTCTGGGGCAACTTCAACATCAAAAGCCTCGTCCGAGCCAAAGGTATCCTTGTTGTAATCATCAATCAACTCGGGTTCTTTTTCTTGGCTTAACTCAGGTTCCACCACGCGAATATCAATGGCCTCAAGTTCTTCATCTGAGATTTCATCTTCGTCAAAATCTACTTCAAGCGCCTCCATGTCTTTTTCAATATCCTCTTGGCGCAAGGTATTTGAAACCTTGAGGTCGTCTGGCGCCAAATAGGGCTCGTCAACTTCGGCAAGACTTTTTCTTCCAAACAAATCCAACAATCGTTTGAAGTCGGGATTAAAAAACGTTACAATTAAAATAAAACCAATGGTGAGGACAAAAAGAAATGCACCAAAAGCACCGAAAGAAGTTTTGAGCCAGTGGTTAATCTCATAGCCAAAACTACCACCCATGTTGGATGCTGTAGCGGTGAAAAATCCAAGAAGCACAGAGAAATAAGGTAACGCAACCACCAAAATCGGAATGGCACGTCTGAGGCTTAATAAGTTAACCTTAAAGAGTAATCGAGCACCCAAAACAAAGGACAAAAAGCCAATAAAAACAGTGCTCACCCCAAACCAGCGGTAAACAAAATAGTGGGATATCCAAGCACCCAATTTTCCAAGCCAGTTTTCCACTTCCGGTGAATCACTTTCAAACAAATATTGGAAAAAGCCCTTGCCCATGACCATATCTTGGTCGTTTTTCCAAGTGAAAAAATAAGAGGTGTAGGCCAACAGAAAAAAAACGGCAAACAACAACAGAAGTGCCCCTGTTATGCGACGGAGTTTTTGCTCATTGAATTTTCCTGTAAAATCAAATTTACTGAGCAACTTGTTTTTACCCTTGCTGCTCGTCGCATTAGGGCTTTTCTTTTTTTCTTGAGTGGAGTCTCCTTGAATCAATCTGTTTGATTTGGCCATAAATCAGCATTGCTTTAATCTACGAAGATAAATACATAGCACGTACTTAAAACAGCATCATTCAATTACATTTCCACATTGGATTGTGTACTAAAACAACAGAAACACCTAATCATTACAAACATATTTTAGAGAAAAAAATGGAGATAAATGTACTCTTGAATCAATAGAAATAGCCAAACAATCAATGAGCGAAAATGGGAACAAAAATGCATGTAACTTTCCAACAAAGAAGAATGCATGAGCGATAAAATACAAGACCACGTTTTCAACCTCATCCAAAGTATGAATAAATCTGAGAAGCGGTACTTCAAGATTTACGCATCGAAGCATGTTATTGGTGAGAGCAATAATTATGAGGCGCTTTTTGACTATTTGGCAAAACAAGAAGTGTATGCCGAACCGGCTTTGAGAAAGCATTTCTTTGGTCAAGCGATGCTCAACAATTTTACAATTACCTTGCACCGACTTTACGACCATTTGTTGAAAGCGCTTGAAGCCTATCACAGCGCCACAAGCGTGAGTATAGAATTGCGTCATTTGCTCAACTATGCCGAAATTTTGCTTGGCAAATCGATGTATGCCGCGTGCGAAAAAATGTGCAACAAAATTGAAAAAACGGCAAAAGAAAGCAGCAGCCAAACGGCTATCATAGAAGTAAATGCCATTCGAAAAAAATTACTCGAAATCAAAAACTATGAAAAGACGGATACAGCAACGCTCGAAAACATCTCTAAAAACGAAGCCCAAGCCATAGCCAATGTAGATTCTATTGCCCAATTGTGGTATGCAAAAAGTCAAATATTGCAAAAACTGAATGCCACAGGTAGCGCCAATACACAAGATGAGCGCCAATGGTTTGAGCAAATTTCAGCTACTATAAACAAACCTATTTCTAATCAATTTGAGGAAAACTACTTGTACCTTCACGCCAAAGCAGCAGCCGCTTTTGCACTCGGAAATCATGCGGAAAGTTTGACTTTTATTCTGCAAAATTTAGAGCTTATCGAATCTAAACCTGAAATAAAAAAACAAAATCCCCACCGCTACCTTTCTTTGGTGAGCAATGCCATCTATTTCTACCAGCTTCAATTGAATTTTGATGCAGTTGAATTGTGGCTCGGCAAACTCAAAGAACTGCGGGCTATTCAAGATGTAAACGAAGATTTGACCATCAAAATATTCAACAGTTCTTATTCCACCGAATTGATGGTAAACAACCACATGGGGCAATATCAAAAGAACATTCAACTTTGCCCAGAAATATTGAACGGACTGAAAAATTACCAAGGCAAAATTAGTGGGGTTCGGGAGTTGTATTTCTATTATCTGTTTGTGGTAAGTTACTTGTCTATGGGTCAAACCAAAGAAGCCAATAAATATATCCAAACCATTTTAAACTCCGAAAACTCGAAAAATTCACTGGAAATACTGTCGGCCACTAAAATCCTGCAACTTCTTGTGCTTCTCGAAAACAAGGAGAGCCAACTGTTGCCCCATGCGATGAAAGCCACAAAGAGGCATTTGGTGAATCAACAAAAATTCGGGGAATTTGAAAAATTGTTGTTTAAAACAATAGAAAAATTAATTGGCATGAGCCACACTTGGGATAAAGAGGAAGTGTTTGCCGATTTTTGTGAATTGCTCGATAAAAACGCAACACAGTTCCAAAAAAGCGCCTTATTTCACATATTCCCATTCAAATGTTGGGCTGAATCGAAATACAAATCAAAAGATTTATCTGCTTGTGTGCAGAATCAATTCCAAAACCCAAATTCTATTCGATAGTTCTTTCCATTGAGATGAAATTATAGAACGCTGATGACGCAGATCTGGCGGATTTTCACGGATAAACAATCAGCGATTTCTCAATCCTCCCCCTGCGCCCTCTCCAAAGGGGGAATCGTTCCCCACTAAGTTTATCTGGAAGCAATGAGGTTTTCGTTGCCCATTAGTATTGTTTAATCTGGTTACTGCAGAAAAACCCCTAATTCTCCCCTCTTTCGAAGTGATTCCAGCCTTGGGCGACTAGTGGAATTAAGGTTTCAGATTTTGTAACCAAATAAGTGCCTGCGGAATAGTCCGTCATATAGCCAATCACGGTGAAATGCGGACTGCCTTTGATGCGGTCGTAATCTTCTTGTTTGATGGTGAAAAGCAATTCATAATCCTCTCCCCCATTCAAAGCGCACATGGTTGGGTCGAGGTTAAAATCCACCGCTGTTTGGTAGGTCACCGGGTCGATTGGAATTTTGTTTTCATACAACTGACAGCCCAATTTTGAAGCCCGCGCCAAATGCAAAATCTCAGAAGCCAATCCGTCGGAAACATCAATCATGGAAGTAGGCACTACACCCAATTCATCCAAAAAACCAATCACATCTTTGCGCGCTTCTGGTTTCAACTGGCGCTCCACCAAATATTCCAAGCCTTCCAATTCTGGTTGCATTTCTGGATTCGACAAGAAAACATCTTTCTCACGATTCAAGGCTTGTAATCCAACATAGGCCCCGCCGAGATCACCCGTAACAACAAGTAAATCGTTTTCCTTTGCACCAGAGCGGTAGGCAATTTTATCCTTGTCAACAAAACCAATTGCTGTGATGCTTATACACAAGCCAGACAAGGAGGAAGTGGTATCACCGCCCACCAAATCAACGCCGTATTGTTTGCATGCCAAATACATACCTTCATACAATTCGTCCATAGCTTCTGCCGTATATTTACTCGAAATAGCCAGAGAAACCACGATTTGTTCGGGCGTTCCGTTCATCGCACAGATATCAGATAAATTGACCACTACTGCCTTATAACCCAAGTGTTTCAAAGGCGTGTAAATCAAGTCAAAATGTACGCCTTCAATCAACATATCGGTGCTCACCAAGGTAAACGAATTTTCGTCGCGGTAAATCACCGCAGCATCATCGCCCACCCCTTTAACAGTTGTGCCATTAATATTTTCAAAGGATTTCGTCAAACGATCAATAAGTCCAAATTCGCCGATTTCATTCAGGTTGGTCAGTTTTTTCTTTTCCATGGGCGCAAAATTAATCAATATATCTCGCTTGTGTTTCATCGATAATCCTCAATAGGCACATTCAAGGCAAAATTCACTATTTTCGCAGTCGCAAAATGAAGAACAATGACCAAAGCTGAAGAAAAACTACACGCATTAAGAGCAGAATCTTTGCTCGGAGGAGGACAACAACGAATTGAAAGTCAACACAGTAAAGGTAAACTTACTGCACGTGAACGCATCGAATTGTTGTTGGATGAAAATAGTTTCCAAGAATTGGGTGCCATGGTGCTGCACAACAATACCGGCTTTGGTTTGGAAAAGCAGAAATTCTTGGGTGATGGTGTTATCACAGGTTTCGGGCGTATTTTTGGTCGTTTGGTTTATGTTTTTTCGCAAGATTTTACCATTCTCGGTGGTTCACTTTCTGAAGCTCACGCTGCTAAAATCTGCAAGGTGATGGATTTGGCGATTAAAAATAAGGCCCCATTGATTGGTTTGAACGATTCAGGTGGTGCACGTATCCAAGAAGGCGTGGTTTCATTGGGTGGATACGCTGATATTTTCTACAGAAACACTTTGGCTTCTGGCGTGATTCCACAGTTTTCTGTGATTATGGGACCTTGTGCTGGTGGTGCTGTTTACTCACCTGCCCTTACTGATTTTGTGACCATGGTGGAAGACAGCAGTTACATGTTTGTGACAGGACCCAACGTTGTGAAAACCGTTACCCACGAAGAAGTGAGCTCAGAGGATTTGGGTGGGGCTTCGGCTCATGCTACTAAATCGGGCGTTACGCATTTCACACAACCCAATGATTATCAAGCAATTTTGCACGCAAGAAAGCTTTTGACTTATATTCCGCAGAACTCAGAAGAGCGCATGGCGGATTATGCTGATTTCAAATTTGACGAGAGTAAATTGGAGCGCATTGGTTCGATAGTTCCAGAAAATCCGAATCAACCGTATGATATTCGACAGGTAATTGATTGTATTACAGACGATGATTCGTTTTTGGAAGTGCATGAAAAATTTGCCCCAAACATTGTAGTTGGATTTGCCAGAATTGGCGGCATTGCTGTTGGTCTAATCGCCAATCAACCGGCACAAATGGCTGGAGTGTTGGACATTGATTCTTCGCGAAAAGGCGGACGGTTTGTGCGTTTTTGCGATGCCTTCAACATTCCGATTGTCTGTTTGGAAGATGTGCCAGGTTTCCTTCCGGGTACCGACCAAGAATGGCGTGGCATTATCAATCATGGAGCTAAATTGTTGTATGCATTCTGTGAAGCCACGGTGCCAAGATTGACTGTAATCACGCGAAAAGCATACGGTGGCGCTTACGATGTGATGAATTCAAAACACACAGGCGCCGACTTGAATTATGCTTGGCCAAACGCTGAAATTGCCGTGATGGGAGCCAAAGGAGCCGCTGAAATCATCTTCAAACGCGAAATTCAAAGTGCAGAAAATCCAGAAGCGATGTGGTTGGAAAAGGAAAAAGAATACGCCGATATGTTTGCCAATCCATACCGAGCTGCCGAACGCGGTTATGTAGATGATGTAATTTTCCCAGCCGAAACCCGCGACAAACTGATTCATGGCTTATTGAGTCTAAAAAACAAGGTGGTAGATTCGCCGAAAAGAAAACACGGGAACATTCCGCTATAAGTGGATCAATTCAGAAAGAACTTCCCCATAATTTGACTTTCTCTTCCTTGGATGGAAAGGCGAAAGAAATACAATTCGTTGCGTAAAATCCACTCAGGCAACACAACATAATTGATTGTTGTGCTCAATGATGTTTTCAACTGACCGATAGCACTATAGATTTCGAGAAGCACATCATTGTCCAATGGATTTCGAAAATAAATCGCCAAGCGTTGTGAGTTGGGTTCAATGGCGAGCGTGTATCCTGCTTCCAGATATTCTGGCACAAAAACTTCAATTTCCTGAGAAAAACCTACTTCACCGAGGAACAATCTGTAATACAAGCGCTGGTTTTTGATGGGGTTAGCATCCACGAAAATGTAGGATTCCGCTGACTCTTCGTTGCCACATACACCTGCTATAAATCCAACGTAATCTGCACTTTGCTCACCAACTCGTCGCTGAATTCCTATTCCGTTGCAAGTCACTCCTGCGCGCATTTCGAAGCTCAACACAACTGAATCACCGATTTGCTTGGCATAAAAATAACTCAATGCATTGTTTTCTTGCGCTCCAATTCCCACCGGGATAGAGCACAACAAGAGCAATAATATTTTGATGGCATTTGAGCGCATATGAAACAATAACGCAAAGATAGACGCTTTAGTTCATAAAAAAACCGCCCTCACGAGCGGTTTTAATTCGAATATTGAAATCCTAATTCTTCACAACGCGTTTCACAATGACTTGATCATTCACGGTCATATAGATAAGATACATTCCGTTTTGCGCAGGCAATTGAGATTGAACAGCAGATACATTATTGAATGTTTCAAAACTAACTTCTCTACCTGTTGCATCGAAAATACGCACCTCTAAGTTTGCCACTTCGATCCCCATTTCAATGTTGATTAAACCACTTGTTGGGTTCGGATAAACCACGATATCTTGGTAAAGAACTTCTTCAATTGAAACAGAGCTACAACAGTAATAAACAAAATCAGTGTAAGTAAACGACCCATGGAAAATTGAATAATTGCCATTGGCCATATAAATCACATCTTGCGGATTGTTGGTGCCAGTGAGCGGCATTGCATTTGTTCCAAAAGACCAAGTTGTAACACCGTTTCCTTCGGCGATAGTTTCATCAGAAACGTAAACACGATTTCCGAAACAAGCTGCATAAGTTACCCAAATTTCAGGCATTGCTGCCAAGTCAAAATTGTCAGTGCTCTGTGCGAATTCTGTACCAGAAGCTAAATAGAGAGCTCCAGCTACGCCATTTGCTCCATTTCCTCCAGCGCCTCCGCTTCCACCAGAACCTCCGTTGCCACCGTCACCACCTTCGCCAATTTCGCTTGAGCAAGTTGTTGCGCCAGCACCACCTTGTCCGCCTGCACCACCTTGTCCACCTGCGCCGCCTTGTCCACCCAAACCTGGGCTTCCTGCATCAACATTGCAATCGATGAATTGTCCGTTGGCGCCATTTTGTCGTGCATAAACGGAAAAAGAACCGCCACCGCCTGTTCCACCTGTTCCAGCAGTACCGCCTTGACCGCCGCCGCCGCCACCGCCAGCACCATTACCCGGACCATTGTTGCAAAAGGTACAATTTTGACGACCACCGCCGCCGCCAGCGCCGCCGCCAGCGCCACCACATCCATCAGTGCCGTTGCCCGCTTGAGCCCCAGCTATCCAAAAACCAGAAATTTCAAATCCATCAGGACCAGGCGCTCCGGCATTACCATTCGTTCCATTACCGCCATTGGTTCCGTTAAAACCATCAGCTCCAGGATCTCCCTGTCCACCCGCACTAGCACCCGCACCGCCTGTTGCACAAGCAGAGCCACCGCCAGCTGCACCAATTCCAGCATTATTTGAAGAACATTCATCTCCACCAGCGCCGCCGCCGCCGCCGCCGCCGCCGTTGCGACCAGATCCAGATGCGCCTGCATTTCCAGGATTGTTTTGTCCGTTAATAGCAGGGCCACCATTGCCACCGCCGATATTGCCTCCACCTGTTCCGCCATTTCCGCCAGCTCCACCGGCATCACCGCTACCAAAAGTACAGTCGCCACCATCGCAGCTGCCTCCGCCGCCATTCGCGCCATTGGCTCCAGTCGTTCCAGCCAATCCAGATTCTCCAGCTTGTCCGTTTGCAGCACTGCCGGGTAATATCTGACAACGCACAAATTTGTAGTTCGAACAAGCTGAAAGGTAAACACCATAAGTGCTCATACCTGGAGCAATTCCATCGGCTGTAGTAACGGTAATATCGTGCATAGAAAATCCATTTTTACCTACGGCAACAACAGCTACCAAACGTTGCATAAACGCTGGACCTTGAGGGCTATTCGCCGTGCGATAGATAGTTGTTGCTCCAGCCAAACTGGTTTTTGTCCAATCATTTGCAGCCATAAAACCGCCTTCAATTCTCAAACCGTTCGCCATGATCTCCAAAGGAGCATCAAGATTGTATGTGCCTGCCGCAATCCGAATGACTTGATTGTCTTGTGCATCGGCAAAAGCGGAAACAATATCCTTAGGAGATGCAAGAGTTCCGGAATTTCCAGATGCACCATCGGTGGTGACATAAATGATTTGACATGTTTGTGCGCTTGGATATACAGCGCTGAGTGCCAAGGCACATAGAAATAATAGTTTTCTCATGATCGTGTTATTTTTTGGTGCATAAAGAAAGTAATTTATTTCGAAAATCTATTCATGTGGCAAACAAATTTATCTTTGTACGCATCTATTGAAGGGTCACGTCAATACCAAATCGGTAAAGTGATTCAGGAATTTTGACTAAATACTATCAACTTGGATTCATTCGACTACAGAAACGAGGCTCAATCAAACAATGATAAGGAACTAGAAAAAGTCTTGCGTCCAAAGCGCTTTGACGATTTTACGGGTCAAAGAAAAGTGCTCGAAAATCTAGAGGTGTTTGTTGAAGCAGCAAAAAAACGCGGCGAATCACTCGACCATGTGCTACTCCACGGTCCTCCAGGATTAGGGAAAACTACTTTGGCCAATATCATAGCCAATGAATTGGGCGTTGGGTTTAAAGTGACTTCTGGTCCTGTGTTGGATAAACCCGGCGATTTGGCTGGATTGCTGACCAATCTGCAAGAAGGCGATGTATTGTTTATTGATGAAATTCACCGATTATCTCCAGTTATTGAGGAATACCTCTACAGCGCAATGGAGGACTATGTAATTGATATCTTGATTGATACAGGCCCCAATGCACGCAGCGTTCAAATCACACTAAATCCTTTCACATTGGTTGGTGCAACAACACGTTCAGGTTTGCTTACAGCTCCTCTTCGTGCTCGTTTTGGCATCAATTCGCGTTTGGAATATTACGACGCAGAAACATTGACGAATATCGTTACCCGCTCAGCCGGTATTTTGAACATCGGAATCGACGAAGATGCTTCCTACGAAATTGCCAGCAGAAGCCGAGGCACACCGAGAATCGCAAACGCATTGCTGAGAAGAATTCGCGATTTTGCAGAAATCAAAGGCAGCGGGTTTATTGACAACAAAATCACGCAATATGCCTTAAACGCACTCAACGTTGACAAAAATGGCTTGGATGAAATGGACAATAAAATTATCATGACCATTTTGGATAAGTTTGCCGGCGGACCTGTTGGATTAACAACGATTGCTACAGCGGTTGGTGAAAATGCCGAAACTTTAGAAGAAGTGTATGAGCCCTTTTTGATTCAGGAAGGCTACATCATGCGCACGCCACGAGGCAGAAAATTGACGGAAAAAGCTTTCAAACAATTCGGAAAAGGCAAGTTTTTTGGTCAAGGTGGATTGTTTGAGGAATAGGTATGCTCGATCTCAAAAGTTTCGTTAAGCACAAAGCCCAAGAACTTGGATTTTTCTTCACAGGATTTTCAAAGGCGGAATTTTTGGAAGACGAGGCCCGACAATTGGAAAAATGGCTCAACGCCCAACACCACGGCAAAATGAGCTACATGGAGAACCATTTCGATAAGCGTGTGGACCCCAGAAAATTGTTTGACGGGGCAAAAACGGTTATTTCATTGGCTTTGAACTATTTCCCTGAAGAAGAAATCTTTGATGAAAATCAGCCGAAAATTTCCAAATATGCTTATGGCGAAGACTATCATTTTGTAATCAAAGACAAAGTGAAAACCTTGCTTCAAGCCATGCAAGACACGTTTGGCGAAATCAATGGGCGGGCTTTTGTGGATTCCGCTCCCGTATTAGACAAAGCATGGGCAAAACGCAGCGGATTGGGTTGGATGGGCAAACACACCAACATCATCACGCGCTCGCATGGTTCGTTTTTCTTCATCGCAGAATTGATAATCGATGTGGCTATTGAACCCGATGGACCCATTCCCGATTATTGTGGCACGTGCACCGCCTGCATTGACGCTTGTCCCACAGATGCCATTGTGCAACCCTACGTTGTAGACGGTTCAAAATGCATTTCCTACCTCACCATCGAATTGAAAGAAGCCATCATCGACCCTGTGTTTAAAGGGCAAATGGAAAACTGGGCTTTTGGCTGCGATATTTGTCAAGACGTGTGTCCATGGAATAGATTCAGCAAAGCACACAAGGAACCGCGCTTCTATCCACCACAAGGGCTCTCAAAGCTCTCGGAAAAAGACTGGCTCGAAATGACCGAAGAAGTCTTTCACGAACTCTTCAAACGCAGTCCAGTCAAGCGCACGATGTTGGAGGGGATGCAGAGAAATGTGAGGTTTTTGAAGAAGGGGTGAGGGGGAAATATTCATTTACAAACGAATATTCTTAACAAATTAACCAACTATTCGTGTAGAAACGCTTGATTTGTCTTTGCGCGGCAGACAAATTTTATCGTTCAAAATCTTTCGTCCTCATTTGGACTTTTAGTTTCGCAGCAGCAACCTGTACTCTCTAAGCGGTAAGCTAGCTGCGAAGCGTATAACTACCTCGATTCAGGTGGCTTTAATAGAATTTTTGGAAGTCCTTAGAATTAGAAAATTTCGATTCAAGTCAATAAAACAAGATGATTCTCCTTATATTTGTAGAAATATTTGAGTTATGGCAACTTTAACAATAAAAATAAACGAACGCAGCAAAGCTGGGAAATTGCTCAGGGACTTTCTTGAATTAATCTCGGATAAACCAGGCGTGGAGATTGTTGAGGAAAAAAGCCCTTACGACCCTGAATTTGTGAAGATGATAAAAAAATCGGCGGCAAGTAAAAACAGAACAGTAATTGACACCAATGATGTATGGGGAAGTTTAGGGTTGCGTTAACAGATAAAGCAAAATCAGATATTTTAAAGCACTATAAATCTGGCAATCAAGCTTCAATAAAAAAAATAGAACAGATTTTAAAGGAATTGTCTGAGGATCCTTACACAGGTGTTGGACAACCTGAGGCACTTAGGCATGATCTTCATGGTTTTTGGTCGCGTAGAGTGAATCAAAAAGACCGTATGATTTATTCTGTAGATAATTCCATAGTCACTGTTGAAGTGGTATCGGCAATGGGTCATTATGGAGACAAGTAACTGATTCCCCCGCTTCGCTGGATTTGCACCGCGCCAGCAGCCACGAAGTGAACTGATATCAACGAAGTTAATCCTGCGAACTTAGCGCAGCGATTTCAACGAAGTTACACTATAAATCCAACGGCATCCACATTCAAAAATTTTCATCACACCAAAAGTAATTATCTTGTAGGAACTATTCAAATTCTATGTTGCATTTTATTTTTTACCAAAAAAAGAGAGTCACATGACTGTGACTCTCTTAACCCGTGACCCCGGAGGGATTCTAAATAATGCATCTATATTCGTCTATAAACATATATATTCATTGATTATCAGTATTTTATAAAATTTACTTAAGCATATTAATGTATAAAAAAGCAAGATAAAGCATAATTTGTTGTACCTATGTTGTACCTATTTTTATATCTTTGTGTATGTTATCGATCAAAGTAATTCTCAAAAAAAACAAGGTAAAAAAAGACGGTTCTTTTCCGCTTTATCTCAGATTAATAAAAGGTAGAGATTCTAAGTTTATTACACTTGGTATTAATCTCTTTGAAAACCAGTGGGACCAGGATTTGCAACGCGTTAAGAAAAACCATCCCAATTCCGTCAGGATAAATAATCTCATTAGTAAAAAGAAAGCTGATGCAGAGGCAGACGCTTTAGAAATCATTATGGATGGAAAATCATTTAAAGATCATTCTTTTAATGAAATTAAAGGCAGAAG
>Ga0169931_10000953_pt1 | contig 48103 bp, 37 predicted proteins | sample Kivu_15m_20L_FD_129675 | JGI IMG/M metagenome (GOLD analysis project Ga0169931, IMG submission 129675) | Freshwater microbial communities from Lake Kivu, Western Province, Rwanda to study Microbial Dark Matter (Phase II) - Kivu_15m_20L... | ecosystem: Environmental > Aquatic > Freshwater > Lake...
ACAAGACAATGGACCTTGTCTAAATATGAGAATATGGTTAACTTAAGAAATATTCTTCTTCAAAAAGTAAGAGAATATAATCCAGACTATTTCTTTAGTCTAGATTCAGATATCTTAATTAAAAATCCATCAACAATAGAACTTCTTATTGCCCACATTAAAGAAGGAGCCGATGCAGTTAACCCACTTATGTACATGACTCCAGTTGGAACTTCTTACCCCAGTGTTATGAAGTGGGTGGCACATGCGGGAGGTAAGGCTCATAGAGATTTAAATTTTCCTATCGGAACTTATTTTAAATCAGATGTTATAATGGCTGCAAAAATGATGTCAAGAAAAGTTTATAGTGCTATTGACTACACTATCCATCCACAGGGTGAAGATCTTGGTTGGTCAACTGCGGCAGCTGACCACGGTTTCAATCTTTATTGTGCATCATATATATACACTCCTCACATCATGAGTAGGGCAATGCTACAGGATGTCCTCCGAAATGGAGATCCTAGAGAATTTGAAACTTTGAAAACTTTATCTAAAGTATGATATTCTTATATAAGATTGTTTAATATATGATTACCCAATTTACTATAAGTACAAGCTTAGAATTATTCTGTCATGGAGACATAAATGGCTTTTGATTTTGTCGAAAATTTTACGGTTCAACTTCCCGATTTCAGTAAATCAGACTATGATTTTTCCGAAGCATTTAATAGCGAACATGGTCTTATCATAGAAGTTGCTGCTATACACGAGCGGACTAACTTCTAATTATAATAACTATTCAGCTATTGAATTAGAAAAGGCTCTCCAGTCTTGGGTTGAGCCATATCCTAAGCCAATAATCTTAAACCATGATTTAAATGCTGAACCAATCGGTAGAGTCATCGCAGCAAAGATGGACAAAGAAGAAGATGGCAGTCCTTTTGTTAGACTACAGATTGCAATCACTGATCCAGTTGCAGCTCAAAAAGTTCTTGACAAGAGATACCTTACTGGATCCGTTGGTGGTAGAGCCGGTAAAGCAGTATGTTCAATTTCTGGTGAGGATTTAGCTTCTGAGTCTGACAATGGCAGGCCAAAACTTCCAAAGTATCGCAGAGGTCAAGTTTATAAAGGTAAGCTCGCATTTATTGACATGCAGGACATTTCTTTTAAAGAATATTCTTTTGTCAATCAACCAGCTGATGGCAAGTCAAGCGTTAGATCAACATCTGCTATTGTTGACAAAGATGGAAAGCCAAATACCGAAGGCTGGGTAGCTAAAAGTTCTGCGTTTGTTTTAAGTATGAACGAAGAAGATATTTATTCCGTAGAAGAACATGATTCTTTATTTAAAAATATGAAGAAAAAAGAATCCAAGCCAATGTATCTTCATCTAAAAGGTGCCTTTTTGACAGCTCTTGCCTTCCAGGAGAGTGAAAATGCACATAATAAAGCAGTTTCATTACTATCTAACGAGGAAGCTGTTAATAACACCGATCTACAGGAGAACTCTAATATGAAAGATCGCAATCAAGAAGAGGATATCTTAGCTGTAACTGAAGAGTTGAGCGAGGATCTATCTTCAATTGCCGCAGGAAAGACTGAAGAGTCTGAAGGTGGCGAGGAAAAGGCACCAGAGGCGCCAGCTGAAGGTGGCGAAGAAACCGGCGAAGAAGAAGCCGGTGCAGAAGAGTCTAAGGACGATACAGAGAAAGCGGATGAACAAGCTGAAGAGGCTGTTGATTCCGAACAAGCTGCAGAGTCTGAAGAACCAGAGGCCAAAGAAGAAGAGGCCGAAGGTACTCAAGAGTCCAAGAGTACGGATGAAGACCTCAGCGATAAGGCTGAACAGCCCGCTGAGCAAGACAACGACGTTCTCGACAAGGTAAAAGCTCTTGAAGAAGAAAATGCAAAGCTCAAGGCAGCACTTCACAGAATTCTTGTGGAGAGAGTAGTGGATGCAAAGATCAACGCTGGCGTAGAAACAGCAGAGCAGAGAGATGAACTGATTGAGTCACACTTGACCAGAACAGCCTCTTCTCTTGCTGATTCACTCAGAGATATTGCAAAAATACCAGTCCGCAAGTCACGTCATGCCGAAGCACCAGAAATTCATAACGAATCTGCAGCAGTTGCAAACGAAGAAAACGTAGCAACTGTTGACGAGGACAATGAGATTACTGAGGCTAAGGAAGAAGTATCACTTGAGCAAGTATTTGTTGACGCTCTCATGGGCCGTCGTAAGCTTTAAAACAAGGAGAAAATAAGAAATGAGCTTAGCAAAATTTCGTAAAGTAGGCACAAAGACTGGTTCAGGCCGTTTTGTGGTTTCAGAGGGCATTGCTCCAGCAGCATACCTTCTTCCACATCCTGGTCTACCAACTTGGTATTCCGACAGCGAAGATGATCGCTTCGAAATCGTAATTCCAAAAGGTACCATTCTTTCAGTCATTGCCGACAGCAATGGCGATGCAAGGGTTGTTCCAGCTAATGGTACATCAGCTTCAGTCACCTGGGGTGACAACATGCCATCATCTTGGGATCCACTAGATGGTGCAACTCCATCTTACAGCTCTGGTGCAACTGACACTGTTGCAGTAGGCGCAAGATCAATTCCAGTTGGCGTTGCTCAGTATGACCTTTACCGTCCATTTGATAAGGGCACCTCACAAGGTGCAGGCTTCATCACCCATGGTTACGTTGAGTACCCAATGGTCACTGGAGTCAATGCAGACGTTACCGTTGGTAGCGTAGTTCGTTCGGACCATATGGGCCGTCCAGTATTGGCAGCTGCAGCTGACTTTTTTGCCAGCAGTGCAGTCTACTCTTACCTCCAGGTTGGTAAGGTAGTCGAAGTAGAAAAGTTTGCAACCAACTTTGATGATGGTCTTCTTTCCTACATGCAGCTTCCTTCAGATCCAGGTGCACTTAAGACAGTATTTGAGATTACTCGCTCAGGTGCTTTCTCAGGCAAGCTTGGTATCCGTAGCAACCTGGATGTCCACAACGTCATTGGCGCATTCCGCGTCAACCTAACCTTATAATAACAGGAGGAATATCCTAAGATGAGTAAAACAATCCAAGAGCTCCTCTCAGGACTCCCAGCTTGGGAAGCCGCATTATCTGAGGACGGGTATCTAGACCAAGACAACAGAGTTACCATTAAGGAAGCTTTTGCATCACCAGATGCTGCAATTCTCTTCCCAAAGGTTATTTCTCGTACTCTTAAGGAAGCAGCTGAACCCCAGCTTCTAGTTACTCCTCTACTTTCAACTGTACGTCTCGGCAAGGGTCGTTCACTTGAATTCCCAGCAGTTAATGCAATTCAAGCAGCTGAGATTCCCGAAGGACAAGAGTACCCAGAGCAGGCATTAGCCTTTGCAAAGCAAATTGAAGGAAAGGTGTCCAAGAAGGGTGTCAAACTAGCTTTCACAGAGGAAGTTATTGCTGACTCACTTTGGGATATCGTCGGCCTTCATGTTCGCGCTGCAGGTCGTGCCCTTGCTCGCCTAAAAGAGCAAATTGCACTTAGCCGTTTCAAGGACGCTGCAACAATCGTCTTTGACAACGACGACGGTACCTACGATTCAACAACTGGCCGTGACATCAACGGTGCCTTCAATGACACCGTCACCTGGGACGACATCGTAGACATGGCTGCAGTTTTGATGGCAGAGAAGCATGTGCCAACAGACTTCATTCTCCATCCACTCATGTGGTCAGTCTTCTTGAAGGACAGCATCTTCCATGCAGGTGGCGCAGCTTCAGCTGTAGGCACCAGCTGGGGTTACCGTCCACAATCTCCAGAAGGCGCACTAAACGCAACTGCTCCAATGGGTCTTAACGTACTTGTATCACCATTTGTCAGCTTTACAGCTAAGACAAGTGGCAGTGCAGCTAAGTCTGACCTTTTCCTCATTGACCGTAACGAGGTTGGCTCACTCCTAGTCAAGGACGATCTGTCCACTGACCAGTTTGATGATCCATCACGTGACATTCGTCAGATGAAGATGAAGGAGCGTTACGACATCGTAATGCTGGGCGATGGCGAAGGTATTACCGTCGCTAAGAATATCAAGCTCAGCCGTAACTACGAGGTTCAGGTTACAAACGAACTTTAATTTGACCTTAGGGCATTATAGTTACGGTCACTGAAAAGTGACAGCCCGTAGGCAGAGGGTGGTGGCGGAAGCTGCCACCCTCTGTTTTTTATATCAGAAAACTGTTACTATTTCAATAGAATGTTAATAAGGAGAATCTGTGGCTCTGTATCTAATAGAAAGCGCCAGCGTAGACGCTGATGTTGTCGTAATAAAGTTTGGAAGAACTGTCAAAATTAGCTCATTAATAAATGCTAACTTCACAGTGCAAACCACAGCTGCTACCCCAGTTGTTGTTGCTAGTCCATTTACTGCAATAAATACTATTACCGATTTTAATCAAATATCTAGAACTTTAAGATTGTTTTGGGATGTAATTTTAACTTCTGGTCAAGAATATGAAATAATAATTTCAAATATAAAAGACGCAGTAAATGAAACCATACCAACGGAAAAAATTAAGTTCACAAAAGCAGACGCAGCGACTCCGTCAACCATAACTTCATCCTCAGAACCTGTATATGAAGAAATATTAATTGAGGATAAATCTGTTAGAACAGATGCATATTCTACTGTTCAAATTCTGGCTAAAAACCCTAATTTTTATGTAGTTTCTGTAAATCCTGTTAATGGAGACTTTTACTTAGACAACTCTTACAATAATGGAAGAGTGACAATTGAGTTTAATGCTCGACCAGCTTCAAACTTCCTTAATGTTAAGTATTTTAAAACACAAAAAAAGAAAATACAAAGAACACCGTCTAGATGGGAAGCAGTAGATGCCAACGTGTCTCTTCATTCTTGGAAGCCAGAAGTTTACATAGACTTTCCGTCAAATGATGCAACGCCGGTTTATACAACTTCTAACAAAGAATATTTTGAAACTGGATATAAATATAGGATTATATTATCTAAAGATATAGGAATATAATTATTATGGCTAACTTTATTTATGGAAAAGCAAAGCAGGGTATACTAAATGGCCACTTTAGCTTTGCCAACAATAATTTTAAAGTAGCATTAGTAAAAAGTTCTTACACTCCTAATCAGAATACTCACGAATTTTTATCAGATATATCAAATGCAAATATTGCATACACAACAGAAAATCTTCCGTCTTTAGTAAATAGTTTAGGAGTTGTAAATTCTGAAGATTTTGTATTTACATTGCCGGTAAATACAGCTTTTAGTGCGGCGGTAATATATCAAGTTGGTTCAAGTCAATCAAATTCAAGGTTACTAAGTTATACAGACACAGCTTCTGGGCTTCCTTTTACGGGATCTCAAAATTCTGTAACAGTAGCTTTTGATTGGATTGGATCAATTTTAACACTATAAGGAAAATATGACCACACAATATCCAGGTTCTCTAGATGTATTTACAAATCCAACTGCAACTGATACCTTAAATTCAGGCAGTGTTCCTCATCATTTACAGCACGCAAATGTAAATGATGCAGTTGAAGCAATACAGACCGTGTTAGGCTTAAATCCAGCAGGTGCACATTTAACTATTAAAGATAGAATAATTTCAGCTGAAACCACTATATCTATCCAGTCAGTATTAAACGGTCTAAATGATGTTACTATTTCATCAGCTTTGACTGGAAATATATTAAGATATAATGGTTCTCAGTGGGTAAATACGCCAGAAAAAGAAGTTACAGACGGAGGAAATTTTTAAATGGCTAATACAATTAGAATCAAAAGAAGGACTAGTGGTGCATCAGGTGCTCCGTCTGGTTTAAAAAACGCTGAGCTAGCTTTTAATGAAGTTGATGAGACACTTTATTATGGTAAGGGTGATTCAAGCGGCGATGCAACGTCTATTCTTGCTATAGCTGGTCCAGGAGCTTTTGCTACGCTAACTGGTGCTCAGACAATTTCTGGCGATAAAACATTTACGGGAACGGTAATAGTCCCAACTCCATCTTCAAACACTCATGCAGCAACTAAAGCATATGTCGATACTGCAGTTTCTGGTGCAACACCAAGCGGAACTGCTAATCAAATTACGATAACAAGCGGTGTTATATCCTTGGCATCAAGTGTCACAACTCCAGGAGACTTGACCGTAACTGGAAACCTTACAGTAAACGGAACTACCACAACAGTTAATTCTACAACGGTTTCTCTTGACGACAAGAATATAGAATTGGCAAGCACAGCGTCACCCAGCGATGCTGGAGCTGATGGAGCTGGTATAACCGTCAAGGGAACTACGGATAAAACATTTAACTGGGTTGATGCAACAGATGCATGGACATCTTCTGAGCATCTTAATTTATTGACTGAAAAATCATTTTATATTAATGGCACTGCTGTTTTAAGTTCAAGCACCCTTGGATCTGGAATTACTTCATCTAGCCTTACATCAGTTGGCACTATTGCAACTGGAGTATGGCAAGGCACAGCAGTTGGAATTGGATATGGTGGCACCGGAGCAACAACTGCATCTGGCGCAAGAACTGCACTGGAACTTGGATCAATTGCAACACAAAATGCTAATAACGTAAACATTACAGGTGGTACAATAGATGGCATATCCATTGATGGTGGAACTTTTTAATTAAAACTATTGTTAAACGGAGTCTAAATGGCTAACACTATTAAGATTAAAAGAAGCGGCACAGCCACACAGGTTCCAAGCTCACTAGAACATGGAGAGCTAGCAATAAATTATACAGATGGTAAACTATTCTATAGAAATAATCTGGATCAAATAGTAGAACTTTCATCCTCTTCTGGCTCAGTTTCAACTGCTGGCCTTACAGAAGATATAAGAGACGTAAAAATAATGCTTTATATGGAGGTCATTTAAGATGGCAATTAATCAGAAACGTTTGGCAGGACCAACACAGCTTGGAACCTCAAGCGTTACATACTATACTGTTCCAGCGGCAACTACTACTATAGTTAAGCAAGTTGTATTAACTAATACAACAGCATCTGCAAAAACAGTCACTGTTAGACTAGTTCCCTCTGGAGCTAGCGAAGGGGCTACGCCTAATTCACTAGATATCATCAGCGCAATGACTTTGTCCGCTAATGAAACATTGGCCTTTAACTGTTCTATGGTAATGGTTTATACAGGTGGAGCTGGAGACGAATTAAAAGCACTTTGTAGTGCAAATAGCTCTGTAAATATATCCGTATTTGGAATAGAAGAGGCTTAACAATAATGACAGCAATGGTTAGGTATGGCGCTCCCAGTGCAATGTCATCTTTTATTGATGCGCCTGATTCAATATTTGGAACTGGAGTAGACGGAGATGCTACATTAGATGGGTCTACGACTGTTTTAGAAATGGCTCCATCTTCCAATGTTTACTCAATGACAACAGATCTTTTTTTTAATAATCTAACCATCAACTCTGGAGTTAGATTAGCTCCAAATGGATATAGAATATTTGTTAAAAATATTTTAACCCTAAACAATAACTCAACTATAGGTTTTACAACTGGTTTTTCAACCGCTGGATCAATAGCACAGCGGAGGAGCTGCAGCAACTGCGGTAACTCATAGCCTTGGTGGTTCTGCAACTGGTTATTCTGCTACAGCACCAGCAGCTGCATTGGGTGGTTCAAAATATTACCAAATTCCTCATCAGGCCATAAGAGGATGGGCAGTAAGTGCATCTAGTACTACTCCAACATTTTTAAGAGGTGGCGCAGGTGGCTCTGGACAAGCAGGTGGTGGAGTGGTTATTGTGGCTGCAAGATATATAACTGGTCCAAGTTCTGGTACGGCATATATTCAAGCTCCAGGAACTGCACCTGCTGGTGGAGGAGTGATTATAGCGGTATCCTCTCATTCGGCATTTCCGGCATCAATTTCTACAAATGTTACGGGACAAAATCCTGGCACAGTCTACTACATGCAGTTGGTATAAAATGCCAGCAATGGATAGAGTCGGTCAGCAAAGAACACAAAGAGTTGGAAATGATTCCGTCTATGGTTCAGGTTTAGATGGAACTGGATACGTTAACTCTGCAGTAACTTTAACTAGCGACATGTATTATGACAATTTGGAAGTTACTTCTAATGGAATTATTTATACTAATGGGTTTAAAGTTTTTGTCCAAAACACTTTAACTCTTAATGGATTTATTGGGATAGGTTCTGTTACTTCTGGTGTAGTTGACGAATCTGGATCAAACATCTCTGATGGTTCAATTGCAGGACAAGCCACATCTACTATTTCTTATAGACTTGGAGGACAAGGTGGTGGTGGCTCTAATCCAAACGTATCAGCCCTGCCAAGCTATCTGTACAAGAATTTAAATAACCTTTTAGGTGGAAGTTATATTGATCCAGCAAATACTGGTGGAGTAAAAATTACTGGTGGATCTGTTGGTACCACTGGAACCACTGGTGCAACAACACCTGCTCCAGTTACTTGGCCAAATAAAGCAGGTAAAGCAGGAGCTCTTGGCGGATATGGACCAAGTAACCACACTGTTAATGCTCCAGGCGGAAGAGGTAATCCAGCAGCAGATGGTTCCGCTAACTCTGGTCCAGCTCCAGGTGGAGCAGGAGGTTCTGGTGGAGTAGGAGGTGGCGTAGTTGCTATCTTTGCAAAAACAATAATTGGATCTGGAAAAGTATTTTCATTAGGTAGATCTGGAGCAGCTGGATCGGCTGGAACCACAATACCAGCTGGAGCAGCTGGAGCAAACGGCGCTAAAGCCCCAGATAGAACAGATCATCATCACGTTGCTCCAAGTTCACACCATCACGTTGCCCCAACTCACACTCATCACCATGTTGCTCCTCATACAACTCATGCTCCAAGAACACATGATCATCATAATCATACAACAAATCATTCTGATCGCCATGGGCATAAATCTGGACCCCATACAGACCATAAGGGTCATGTCCATGAGGAGCCTCATTGGCATCATGGCGGTCACTACCACCATCCGCACAACGATGGACCTCATGGTGGCGTTCATCACTGGGATGGTCACTACTGGCATGCATGGAGACCTCACTATCAGTACTTGGGGCACTGGACTCATTATCCTCCGCATGGGCATCAAAAGCCTAATGGTCATCACAACTGGTATACACCAGACGGTAATGCTCACCATCATGAAAGGTTTTATCATGGATCATTTGGCGGACACGATGGTCACGTTCATGCGCATTTTGGCGAACCACCACATACCCATACTCACGTAAATGGGATAACTCACTCAAGTGCAAGGTACCACCACCATGCTCACTCACATCCTAACCCAGATGTTGCAGGACATCATGCCAATCCGCCAGCTTTAGGTCATACCGCAAATCCAGATGCCTCTGCTCATTATGTAGGAGGAGCAGGAGGGGTTAATGATGGATCTCATGGAGTAGGAGCACCTGCGATTACTGGGGTTACAGGAAAAAGAGGTGGAGCTGGAGGAGGAGGAGCAATTGTTGTTGTATGTGATACAATATCAAACACAATTTCTTTTGACACCAGAGCAGGTTTAACAGTAGATTCAGACAATTTTTCTGCCTCTTCTGGTTCATCATATATACTATATAATATCTAAAACTTAAAAAGGAGATGCAAATAAAATGGATTTTGAACTAACACCACAGCAAAAAATAGACACGTTAACCGCTACAAGAAAAAATATTAAATCAGAAATTTTTAATATATTAATTAGAGTAGGAATAGACCCAGATACATTTGACGAAAATGATTTGTCTGGTTTTGATCCAGTTATGGTTGGAGAAAAAGAGAGAATCCAATCATTATTAAATGGTCTTTCGATGATTGAGACAAAATTAGCTAACTTATAATGAAAAGATTTGTTTGTGTTCCACAGTTTTTAGCAGAACACGGAATGCCAGAAGAAGCTAAAAAGTTATCTGAAGAGTCTCAGCTTCCAATAAGTGTTTCTCAAGAGTATCATCGTATATTTATAGGTTCTTTTCCTGAAACTTTTGCTATTGAGTCTCCTGATTCTGTTGAAAATAGCTATGTATACTGGTTAGACATTACTGATGAGTATAATAATTTTTCAAAAGATGTATTTATTGTTTGTAAAAGTTCTGATGATGAGTATAAATTTTTTCCAACAGTAAAAGAAAAGCATATACTAAGATTTCGTTTTAGGATATTCAAAAAGAATAAGTATAATTATGAAATTTGGAACAGTAATAATATGTTATATGAAGGTAGATTTGAAATAGTATGAAAGTAGAAAATCCAGCAAAATGCATCTCTATTTATAGGGATGTTTTTTTAAAAGATCACGCAGAGCATTTCATAAAAAATTTAGAAAAAGAAACTACTTCTGATTGGTCTGAATTACATTGGGGTTCGTCAAAAGTTGGCGATGGTGTTTCTTCTAAGTATAGAACATCTTTAACGTGTTCGTTGATACCACTAATGAAACCTTATCCAGAGACGGAACTGTCAAAGTATTTTACCGAAAATATTAGAACTCCTATAGAAAAAGTTACAAATGATTATGTAATTGAATACTTAATTCCTTCGGGTATGCACGCAGCATACCAACTATTAAAATATTATCCAGAGTCAGAGTATCATGCACATGTAGACCATGCTCCTGACAATAGAAGAGTTTTTAGTATGGTATCTTGCATTCTTGCTCCGGAAGATGGTGGGGATTTAGAGTTTCCATTTTTTGATTTGTCCATTCCAATGGAAACTGGAATGGTTATACTTTTTCCTGCTAATTTTCCTTACCTACATATAGCTCATTCAGTTAATTCTGGAATTAAATACAGTTTAGTGACATGGTATGAATAGTGATATAATATATATATGGATAATAATTTAAACAAATTTAGACCAAGAATTTTTGGAATAATAGGGTCTGGTACAGCTGGATTAATAACTGCTCTTCTTCTTAGAAGAGCTTTTCCAGCATGTGGTGTTACTGTTGTATCTTCTTCTGATGTTGGGATTATAGGTGTTGGCGAAGGCTCAACTGAGCATTGGCGTCAGTTTATGGAGTTATGCGATATACCTCTCCATGAAATGTTAATGGAAACCGCAGCTACGCATAAATATGGGATTAGGTATGAAAACTGGACAGAGCATACTCCAGATTATTTCCACAGCGTTTCAGGTGGAGATGATATATATTGCTTTGGTTTATTCGGAGCATATATGGGAATTATAGAAACTGGTAAGACACTAACGTCTCAAACATCTTCAATAGGCTTAGTAAGAGATAAGATTAGAAGACAAAATTTACACAATAATACAAATCAATATCACTTTGATACTTTTAAGTTAAATGAATATTTTGTTTCTTTAGCATTTAATAGAAATGTTAGATTTATTGATGGTCTTGTTCAAAAAGTTCAAAAAAATGAAGATGGAACTATAAAATCTGTTCAAACAAAACAGGGTGACGAGATAGAAGCCGACTTCTGGTTTGATGCATCGGGTTTTAGTAGGGTTTTATTAAAGGAAGTTGGCGATGTAAATTGGCAGTCCTTTAGTGATTATTTATTGTGCAATACCGCTATTCCGTTTCCCACAGAATCTGATCCAAGCGGAAAAATTCACGGATATACAAGAGCAAAAGCAGCTTCTTCTGGCTGGATGTGGGAGATACCGACGCAAGAAAGAAGAGGGAATGGATATGTTTTTTGCGATCAATTTATTTCTGTTGAACAAGCAGTGGAAGAGGCAGAAAAAATAAGCGGATATAAACTTCCTAAAGATCCTAGAGTAATTAAGTTTGATGCTGGGTACGTAAAAGAACCTTGGCAAAAAAATGTTATTGCAGTTGGATTGGCTTCCTCTTTTGTTGAGCCACTGGAAGCTACCAGTATTGGTTCAACAATACAGCAAATTCGTCAAGCAATACCATACATCTCTTCCTACATGCCAACCCATAAATTTTCCCAAAAACACTTTAATGAATCTTTTGAAAAAGTTATGAAAAATATATTGACCATGATTAGATTACATTATTATAGTGATAGAAGAGATAGTAAGTTTTGGCAAGAGATGGCAACAATGCCGATAAATAAAGATCTTCAAGATATTATTGATTTATGGTCAGAAAGACCTCCGTCAAGAAATGACTTTGATCATTCTCATGGAGAAATGTTTTTAGCCCCTCATATGACTCATGTAGGTCAAGGTCAAGGAATTATTAACGTAGAAGCCTGTACAATGGCTATTAATCATTTTGGAATTAGAAGAGAAGTTGATAAACAATTAGATGAATTTTCCAAAGGAAGAAGCAATCACGAACTTGTAGACCATGCTCAGTCTCTAAGAGAACTTTACAATTTAGACGAAGAATGGAATAACCAGTGAGCCCTAAGCCCAAAAAACAAAAATTAAAACCAGGTCAAATTCGATTTACCCCTATGGATAACAGACTTATGGAGTCAGCACCATTTGCAAACTCTTTAAGTAATCAACCATCTTGGTTTAAGAGAATAAAAAAAGAAGGTGGATCTTTAAGAAGATGCGCTGGCACGATAGACTTTCTAGCAGCAGGAGCTACGTTACCTATGTGGACTAATTATAGATTTAGGCCAGATGGTCGTGGCTGTTGGGAAACTGGATCTGATGACTTTTTTCCATCTGCAGTTATTGGCGGAAAAGATGTTCCAATAGGATCTATATCTGGTTTTAACTACAATTCTACTGGCGAGTGTCCAATGACAGCAGTAAGAAAGATAGAGACTGGTCAATATCCAAAAATTATTAATCCATGGAGAATTGAAACTGCGCCAGGTTGGTCAACTTTAATGGTTCCAATTTATTGGGAGCCAAATGAAGATTATACTGTACTTCCTGCAATAGTGCATACTGATTTTTATCATCAAATGAATGTGGTAATTAACCCAATTAATGATAGACCATTTACTATTAGGTTTGGAACACCAATGGCTCAGCTTATTCCATTTAAAAGAGATTCAGATTTTACAGAAGTTATTTTCAATGATGAAGATTATTTTAAGTATGTAGCTTCTTCGGGTATGGGTAGCGGTCATCTTTCTCCCGCAGATGGAACTGGCGCTCCATATAGAAGAGAAAGAACTAAAGTAGATGCTGAGCTAAAAGAAAAACCAAAAAGAAGATGGTTTAAATGAATAATGATGAAAAATTACAAAAACTAATACAAATAAAAATTGCATTAATGCAAAAAATATATACAATTTGTTTAGAATCAAATATAGATCCAGATAATTTTATTTATTCTAACTATATTAATCCATCAGATGAAAGTGTTATGCAAGGTACTTTAGGTGTGTATTGTTTTAAATTAGATATTATTGAAAAAAAGATAAAGGAATTAGAATGATTATAGATCAAGAAAGACTTTTGTTAGAAGCAGGAGCGTTTGAGCCTGGTGTATTCTATCTTCAAAAATGTATCTTTATAGAAGAAGGAAAAAACGCTAATAAAGCTGGAAGATGTGAAAATCTAACATACGGTGGTATTGGGGTAGCAATTGGAACTCCTTATGAGAGTGAGACCTGGGAAAGCGGATGGAAATCAGACTATGATGATTTTCAATTAGAAGTAAGTGGCATACAAAGATGGGGACACATTGTGTCGGTTGTTCCTGATTTTTTTATAGATTATTTACAAATTAAATATACAACAATTGACGGAAATCATGGTACCTTAGATCTACAAAAGAGAGCTCTTCCAATGTCAATGTGGCTTGGGAGATCAATTTACCAGTTGTTTAAAATCATGCGAGAATGGTCTTTTATGGTGGATGAGCCGTTTAATAGCGATCATCCAATGGCTATATATTCAAAAATGGTATATGAAAAACTAAATATTCAACAAAGCATTATAGATGAGATTGACTCCATGCCTGACATGCAGCTAGCAAAGTTTTTAAAGGGTGATCCAGATTATAAATTGATACCAGCACATCCACAAATGTCTGAAGAGTTTAAGTCCTGGATACTACAGTTGGTAGAGGACTATAAGGAGCCTTCTTTTGAACAAAAAATTGATATTGTTTTGGATTCTGAACAATGACATTTGAACCAAAACATATAGAAACAGTTATAGAACAAGCTATGATTCAAAATTTTAACGATCATTTTTTTAACGGACAAGATGTATCTAAGTTAATATCAAATCCTCCAAAAAAGAAAAATAATATAGGCGTATTCTTTCAAAAAATACAATCAGCTATAAAAACTATGTCTAACCCAGCATATTGGAGCAGGGCAAATTTGGTTGAGGCTTGGGGTTTTGCAACTAAAATAGCTATTATCTTTCCTGGTTTACTTTTTGGCACTCAGTTTTGGTGGCTCTATATACTTGCCATTATGTCAAGCATCGCGTTAATTTGGTCTTCAACGGTTAAAACCCTTCCAACCATAATACTATTTAATGTATGCTGGGTGATTTTGGCTAGTGCGGCAATACTAAAACATTTTCTTTAAGGGGATTATATGTTATACAATGATCTTGTTGGATACAGTCAGTCTGGCGTATCCTATCAAGGTACGTTAACTTTAACTATTCCTGGTTTTTCTGCGATATTAGTTGCCCCTTCAATAGGTATATACATAGGAGATGAGCCGGATAATAGCAACGCAACTTTGGTCGGCTTTGCTACTGTTTCCTCAGTTAAGTCAGGGTCAATTACCCTCCAGACAACTCAACAGCAAGCACAGTCTATAGCAGAATCAGCTATTGTTTATTTAAATAATGTGGCTGATGTTTCTGTTGTAAACAATACCTTAGAACAAGGGACTCTCGTTAGGGTCTCTATAGTATCAAGGTCTCAGTCTGCAGAACACACCCTTGCTTAGTAATCCTTATTTAATAAGTACTATTATCAATAGTAAAGTACAATGGAGATAAAATGTCTAGTTCAGTATTAGTAAATGATACCGTAAGGATCAAGGTCAAATTTATAGATATAGACCCCAGTACGGGCGAGCAAGAATCAGTATCCCCTTCTACTGTAATAGTCAATATAGAAAAAGCTGATGGTCAAAACGTTGTGGTAAACGCTTCTGCGACTTCTTTAACTTCATCAGAATATTATTATGATTTTACCCCCTCAGAACCTGGACAATATACAGTTATCTTTAATGGAATTATGCCAGATACTTCTCAAATTGTAGTAAATCAAAACTTATATGTAAGCGATACGGATACAGACTACAGGCCAAGTGTAACTTTAAAATCTGACGAAACGATAATATTTGCAGCTGATATAGACCCACTGTATGTTGACCCAGAAGAACTTTTATCCTTTTTCCCGGATGCATCCCTATTAGAAATAGGTGAATTAATACATCATTACTCACTTGAAATGAAAGAAATTTTTAATCTTCAGGATACAGAAGATGGATCTGGAATTAACTTTACAGCAGCCGAGTATATAAAAGCCTCTGCATGTTGTGAGCTAAGTAGAACCTATGGGTTTGGCGGAGACGATGAACTATCCCTCAAGCTGGCTGATCTTTCTATTACAAATAGATCAAATCCAAGAAATTCGGTCAATAGAGGCAACGCCACAACATGGTGTCAAATAGCAGCATCTTTAAGAAAAGAAATGATGGCTTCTAGAGTGGGCATGAGAGCCGTTGTTCCAAAAGGATTGCCAAACAAAAAAGTTCATAGTAATTATAAAACTGTTGATCCAGATACAGGTAGATTAGTGTATCTTTCCGACAAAGAACTTTATGGTCCAGGTAGAACAACTCCAACCGAACCGGATGACCCAATGCCGGATAGAAAATTTAAGAAGTATGATTGATCCAAAAGAAGCTTTTAGAAAAATCCTTAGAGAATATGGTCATGATGTACTCTTGCAGAGAAGAGTGTCTGATGATTTTCTATATTCTACAAATTTTGAAAGAATAACAACAAGGCATTTTTTTCCATCCGCTGAAATTCTTGCTCAAGCGCAAAAAGAAGACAACGAAGGTTTTGTTACTAATGTTGATCTAATTTTTTATTTTGAATCAGAGGTCAACCCAAAGCAGGGAGATAGGATATATGAAGAGTCTCCTTCTAATGTTAATGATCCAAATGTTTATCTGATTGACTTTGCCGCCCCAGTAAGGGGCAGAATGGGCAAAATAGTATACTGGACAGTTGGAGCTACCAGAGAAAGGCCAAGTTGATGATAGTATTGTCCCCAGGCCAAACTGGTACTTTTGAATTTATTTTTAATGAAAATAATACTTTTTACGATCCAACAGCAGGAGCAACTCCTTCTGATGTCTTAGTATCGGTATATAGAGGTGATGCGGGGTCGGGAACCGTTATAGATGGTCCTTATTCTTACTTATTTCAGGATGCTACACCTAGTGGTAACTATATTCAAAAAACTACAAATAATACTATATATTATGGTAATTTTGGAGATACGCCAGGGCAAAATATTTCTAATCTAAATACAACAAAGTTTTCTTTTTACTATACAGTTTCTAATAATTTATTTCCTGGAAACTATTCAGTTGTAGCTACAACTTATTCTGGAGCTAAAATAATACAATATATAGCGCACTTTCAGGTACCGCAAACTAGCGCTGCGCTGTCTTCTTCATATGCATCTGGTCAAAGAGAAATTATTCAATCATTTGTTCCAGTTTATGAAACCCTTGAACAATACAAGACTAACTCCATACTCTTGATAGGCCATGCTGACGGAATTGCTTTAAATAATATTATTAGAATAAGCTCTATTCAAGAAGCGGTAGACCTTCTTAAGGCAAATGTTAATTCACCATTACTAAGAGGTGTATTTGATGCATATGCAGCAGGTGCTAGAGATATATATATTTGTGCAGCCGCTCCAATGACTGAGTACATTGAAGACTTAGGCCAAAGAAATACTGCAATACCATTTTACTCTATGGGCGATGCAACTCCTATTAATTATAACTTCTATCAAAGATACTGGTCTAGACTAGAAGAAACTTATGAAATTATAAAAGATTATGATTATTTAGATATAATAGTTCCACTAGAGACAAGTATATTAAATACAGGATCTATAGATTTTACTACTCAATTAGCTATGTATTGTCAAGACTTTCATAATAAGAGTGGAATGATTCAGATAGGTGTTATTGGCAGTAGAACTGGTGGAATATCAGAAGCTGATATAGCTGCACTTGAAGGTAAAAATATATTTACTAATCGATATACAATGTTTGATTCTCAGAATCAAATAATAGGAGATATGGGCAGATTTGTAGTTCCAGTTTATGGAGAATTAATAATTAATCATAACTTCTTGAATATCACATATATCTCTTCCGCAGCAGCAACCGCTGCTGGAATGATATCTTCTAATCCAGTAAACCAGAGTCTAATAAGAAAAAATGTACCTTCTGCTTTCGGGCTTAGCGGAATATCTTTAAATCAATCTCAAGTTGATAGATTAGATAACATAGGAGTCAATACTTTTACCAGAAATGCTAGAAGTAGAAGAGGTAATACATATCAAGTATATCTAACCAATGACAATACCATGGCTCATCCTACATCAAATTATAGAAAACTACCACAAATTAGACTCTGCGCAATGCTTATAAATGAGATAAAGTCTTTATCTAACAATAATATAAGTAAATTTTCTTCTCAAAAAGCAGTAGAAGATGTAAGAAATCTTTTATCATTTTTAAAATATAATAATATAATATCGGATTATACCCTTGAAGCATATAGTGATCAGGAAGTAAAGGGAAAGCTTTATTTTGATATCAGTGTTGTATCTTCCTTGGGGTTAAAGAAATTATCCTTCAGCATATCATCAGGTAAGGCAGCTTAAAAATGGCACAGAACGCATTTGGTTTTCCACTCCCAGCTTTAAATGAAGTCGCCAACAACAGGACATTTGGTCCGCCACTGCAAGCTGCAGGAAATTTAACTTATTTAGAGTTTGTTTCTGTTGTTAAACTTTTATGGGAAAACCTACATCCAGACATTCCAATTGTTCCAACCCAACCAGCTCAGTACTCTGTCTACCCCTGTATCGTTTATGGCCTAGAATTAAGAAAAGCTCACTCAGTTGAACCAAAGCCAAGAAGCAGACATGTTGTTGAAAATGATGTAATGGTATTCGGGCAAAGGTTTCAAAATGTAGTTTCCTTTACCATAACTACTAAAGTCATGGGCGGAGCTACTAGAGCTCCAGAATCTAGATATGACGGAGCTGAAGTCGCAGATTCTCTAGCAGAAATATTTGAAGACTTTATGCTGGAGTATACTCCTGTTTTTAAAAGATTAGGCGCTTCAGAGTTTGTTTACGCTAGAAGATTGGCTGATGCAGAAGAAAATAAAGGTAGTACTGACGTAGTTAAAAGAACCGTCACCTATATGTTAACCACCGAAAAGCTAATAGCCACTTCGGTTGGAATCATAGAAAAAATAGCCATAGATGTAAGAACCTATATGGCTTATGAGAAAGAGTTGGTTAAAGAACCATTAGAAATGGCAACTCCTAACTTTGAGGGAACAGAGGTAAGTATTATAGACCTATATCAAAGTTCCACCCCAAATGTTGGTTCATAGTTGTTTTTATAGGTTGTTCGTTACTATACATTAAGACTAGACCTACAAAAGACTGCAAACCGGAGGTTTAAAATTCAATGGCTCTACCTGGCGTTAAAACAATCGTAAAAGATCGCTTTTATAGCATCTCAAGACAGGATTCTCCTGTCGGTCCAAGAATCTGTGTTATCGGCATGCGTAATACTGCCGACGGCACTGGCAACGTAGCTGACTTAGACGTAGTTCAAGTCACTAAAGAATCAGATGTCATCACCGCTTTTGGCGAAGGCTCACAACTGCACAAGTCTTATAAGGAACTTGTTGCAGCAGGCGCGGATAGAATCTATATGGTTCCTCTTCCAAGCAACACAACTTTTAACCACACAAATGGTACAGTAACCTCTGGTGGTTCAGATGTGTTTGATAACGCATTTGCTGCTGCTGAAGTATCACTTCCAGACATCATTGTTCCTTGGGGTAGAGGCGGAGTCACATCCGACTGGCAAGATCCAGCTACACCAGACGATGACGTTGAGTATGGCTTCCATGCTGACAATACAACCACTGTAGCAAACAACTGGGCATACAAGGTTGCAAACAAGGTCAAGTCAATTAGTGAAAATACAAACCCATGTGTTGCAGTAATGGGTATTAGACCATGGATTGGAACTGGAGCAACCCCTGCAACAGCAGAGACAATGACTCCAGCAAACGTATCTTCACACCTCACACTTACCCGCTTGCCAGACAAGAACGCCACAAGCGGTTCATCCTACACATGGGGTGGCATTGGTAGATACGTTATTATAATCGCCGCAGAAGTTAAGCCAGTTAGCTACAGCTCAGAAAACTACAGCGATTTTGGTTATGCCAATGGCGCAACTACATTTGCTGCTTCTCTCAGCAGAATGGCTTCTTACATAAGCCCAGTCAACAAGACAGTTTTTAACATAACAAGACTCCGTTACAACCCAACAAGAACACAGCTTTCAAATGATGAAGCAACTGGCGTTACCGACAAGGGCGTAAATGCAATTGTCCTTAACTTTAATAAGATTCCAGTATATGCAGAAGGCATTACATTTGCTCCTGCAACCTCAGATTACAATAGAGTTTCAACCTCAAGAATTATCAATGAGGCTTCGCTTGTAGTCCGCCAGGTTTGCCAGAAGTTTATTGGTGAGCCTTCAACAATGCAAGTTCGTAACTCGATGGAAACAGCTATTACTTCGGGTCTACGTGGCATGCAACAGCTTGGTGCCCTTCTCGACAGTGACTTTACGGTAAGTTACATCCCAACAGAGAACAAGGCCCTTGTTGACCTAGTGCTAACACCAGCATTTGAACTTAAGTCAATTGAAGTTCAAATAGCAGTTAACCTTTAATATTAACACTATAAGATAGGAGGGTACACAGATGCCAGCAGCAGGCGAGTACTACGATTCACCGGTTAACAAATACCTTAATACATACACCACTTTCTCCGGAGCAGATATTGTTGCCACCTTTGGCGGTAAGGAGATTGGAGCACTTTCAGGTATTACTTTCTCGGTTACAAGAGAAAAAGCCCCAATTTACACCATGGGTTCACCAAACCCAAGGTCATTCTCCAGAGGTAAAAGAGGTATCGCTGGTTCATTGATTTTCACAGTCTTTGACCGCCCAGCTCTTTACACAATGCTAGAGACACATCATGGCACTTCTCAGGAAATGAAATTTTGGACAAGATCAAGCAACACACTTCCAGGTGATCCTTCACACAGAAGAGGCATTGCTGAGTTTGACGATCAAACAAGAGACGTTGTAAGCAAGGTTCCTTACTACGCTGACCAGATCCCACCATTTGACATTACAATTACTTTTGTCAACGAGTATGGTCAAGGCGCAGTAAGATCAATCTACGGCGTTGAGCTTCTAAACGAAGGTTCTGGCGCTTCAATGGACGACATCGTTATTGAAGAGACAATGACCTACGTAGCTCGTGAGATTGGTCCTATGTACACTATTTCTAACTCACAATTGAGCAGATTCGGTGGCAGCTTGTCTGACATCATTTCTAAGGACGCAGTAACCTCAAGCGGTCTAAACTCAGAAATCATTAGACCATAATTCTTAAGGTTAAGTCTTAATAGCTAAAGCGTGGAGGATGACTAGTTTGTCCTCCACGCTTTAGTTTTTATCGGAGCAAAATGTACAAAGATATTGAAAAACTTAAAATAGAACAAAGAAAAATAATTGACTACGGTAATCAAGTTGAGTCAATTAGAAAAGAAAAGGGTCTTCCAGATCCATTCTCAAACATGTCTTTTGCCGGCGTTGACATTCAAGCCACAATGGTTTTACCTAGAATGGGAACGGAAACTTCAAGTGATGTTGGAGACTTTATTGAGCTTGGTGAAATTCAAACAATCTCATATTCCATACACAGAGAGAATAGCCCAGTTAGAACTGTTGGTCATGTAAATCCTAGAGGATTTGTGAAAGGCTCTAGAACAATAGCTGGTTCTTTAATCTTTACCGTATTTAATGAGTACGCTTTTTATAGAATTAAAAGATTCAAAAATACACTAGCTAATAAAAACTATGCTCCATTAGCGGATATGCTGCCACCTTTTGATATCGTTCTAACATTCTTTAATGAATACGGTTTAGCTGCTAAAATGAAAATATACGGAGTTACTATAGTTGACGAAGGTCAAACTATGTCTGTAGACGACCTTATTACGGAACAGACATATACCTATATGGCAAGAGGTATACAGCCCCTAATGCATATAGATCCTATAGAGGATAGAAACATTTATTCTAACAGCTCCGACGATATGCGTAAGATGGAAACTGATATATCAACAAATTTTTTTGGTGATAGAATAGAACTTTATAAAAATTTTATTAATTCAAGGATAGCAAACTAAATGCCAGCAGAACAATATAGAAGAGCTCCCTATAGGCCCTTTACCGCATTTATGCCAAGGAATTTAAAACAGGGCGATAATTTTTTTGACCCCATAAACGAGACAATAGATCTTGAGTGGGGTGGTACGAGAACTGACGAAAGATTTAATAGTTATTATGATTATTTCTTTTCAGGAGAAGATGTCAAGGTATACATAGACGGTCTTTTTGATGAAAAAGACGAAATGGACATCGCTTCAATGGCCTTTGTTGTTAAGCAGGAAAAACAGCCTTTATACGGTTTTTGGTCATACAACTATGATGCTATGATGTTGGGCACTAGATTGATTACCGGTGAGCTTTCAATTTACTCTAGGTATCCAAGAAGAATGACAGATTTACTAGAGCAAGCAGCAAAAGTAAGAATGGAAAGCTCTAGCTCCAACCCGTCATCTGCAGTTAGAAGTATTCTAGGAAGTTCTACTGACCAAGCTAGAAAAGATGATGAAATTAATATTCAAAAATACTGGCTTAATTCAGAGTTTGATAGGGTTACCTCAGATCCGATGTCTAGAACTTTAATTGAAGGCCAAGATGCGGGTCATAATATTTTTAGTGCTCATCCGCCTTTTAATTTAATTATATTTTATGGAGTGGAAGAAGACGCTGTAACTAATAACAAAATAGTTACATACGATTCTGCAAATAATATAAATAGACAATTAAATTCAGACAGAATTTTATCAACGGACTATAATGAACGCAAGACTTTAACCGATCTTTCTAGTTCATCTCCTATGAAATTAGTTCTTCAAAATATTAATTTAATGTCCATGACAACTTCTTACACAAGTGGGGGTCAACCGCTAGTGGAAAACTATCAGTTCGTAGCTAGAGACATGTATTTTACAGACGCAAGAGTAGGAGATAATGCGGTTAATGGGCAAAAAGTTACCGTACCAGATGAAACCGAAAAAGAGTATACTACTCAGAATGTAACCACTCAAACTGTTACATCTGGGACTACTTTTAATAATGGCGAGTATACAGCTTAGTATAGAAATATGATATAATTAAGGCAATAATCCAATTGCGCAAAAGGAGAAAAAATGTCAGGTGAAAAGAAAGTAGTAATTACTACTGATGAGGCTACAAAAGAAGAGCTTGGTGTTGAAGATTATCAAGTTCTTTCAATTGAGGATGAAGAAGGCGTCTATGATGACCAACAGGGTATGGCCGTTGAAGACCTTGCTGATGATGAAGAGATTTGGGATGGTGGCCCAACTGCTGGTCAGATTAAACAGTGGAAGTCAACGTTTGGTGATGTATATGTAACGTCTATTACATTTGACAAACACATTGTTTGGAGAACCCTAAATAGAAATGAATATAAGCAGCTTGTAAAAAAGATGGAGCAGCTTGTTCAAGCAGGGCAAATGTCAACTGCAGAAGCTAATCTCTGGAATGAAGAGGCTATTACTGAAATTTGCCTACTCTTCCCAGCGTATGACAAGATTGCCCTCTCAAACGAGATGGCAGGTCTACCGTCGCTTCTGTCTCAGGAAATACTAGAAGCTTCTGGCTTCGTTGCCTTAGAGGTCCGTCAGTTATAATTTATGGATAATGAAGTTCTCTTAGAGCTTAAGCAAAAATACGGTCCCCTTTACGCAGTTAATGTAAAGGGGACTGATTTGTTATTCAGGGAACTAACATTCGCTGAGTTTGATAAAATTTCTTTGATAGGACAAGCTCAAGGTTTTTCTTCTGCCGACGCAGAAGATGAAATTTTAAAAGCTACAATTATATATCCAGAAGGTTTTGATATATATAGAATTCCTGCTGGAATGGTATCTTCAGTTGCACAAGAAGTTCTCGATGCATCAGGTTTTCAGTCTGCAAGGGTTGCAAAAAGAATACTTGACTCAAAAAGACAAGTCGCTGGAGAGGTTAGAAGTTTAATGAAAGCCTTTGTTCTAGCTACTATAAATACATATTCTCCAGAAGATCTTGATAATATGACTTTTTCTCAACTTTCAGAAAGAGTTGCTCTAGCAGAAAAAATAATTGAAATTCAACAAAATACATATGGCATTGAGGCCACAAATATTAAACTAGAGCTAATAGATCCAGAAGAAGAAATGCAAAAAGAACAAGCAAAAGCTGCGAATTATAATGCTTCAAGAAAGCAAGGCGAAGCAGCTTACGAAGACCCAGTTGCCAGAAAGCTTTGGGGGGCAATGTAATTAGGAGGGCTATATGCTTAGGGACAAGGGACCTATACATAATTTAGGGCATGGAGTCTCCTCTAGAGATATGCCGTCTAGAGAGGGTGAAACAGAAACACCCAGTCCTAATTCAGGCTATGTAGCAAAGGCTTTAGATGCGCATCCTATGATGCGCTTTTTTGCATCTGCTGGTACAGCAATGCTTGTTACAACTCTTGCTTCAAGGTTAACAAAATCTGGTGGATTAAAACTAGGTCAAGCCTTACAAAGGTCTTCTGATTCAGCCGTAACAGCCGGAAGAACTGACGCTCTTTCTACTAGAGCAATAAGAAGTATTACTGAAATAAGAAAAGAATTAGACAATCTCAGCGCAATGCACCGAAGCATTGACGGAGTAGACGATCCATACCTTAAGGCTGTTTATGAAGTTGATGGAAAATTAACAACTGGTTATAATCCCACTTTAGGTAGAAGGAAGTTCTTTAGGCCTCTAAGTCAAGAAGGTGCAAGAAGTTCTGCTAGAGGCTTAACCTCCGAGTCTGCTGAAGCCTGGACGATGAGAGACGAGCTACAGGTTAGGCTTGTTAGAGCTGCCAGAAGAATGCCATATGAGTTACCTGCACTGTATGTAACCCAAAGAGCAATTACTGAACCATTATTTGGGCAGGATCAAGAAAAGAAAAGATTAAATTGGTATAATCCAGCAGACGTAATCTCTGACTTTATAAAACAGTCCACCTTAAATGTTGCAACATTGATATTGCCCTTTGAGGCAGTAGGAGCAGCTGGAGCAGCTGGAAGAAGTTCACTTACAACATTAGCTGGGTCAATGAATGACCTTAGGGCTTTGTCTCCTATCCAAAAGAAAGCAGCAAACGCTGCAATAGATATCAGATCACTCCTTGCTGAAGTTGGTCAAGATATAGCAGGAATGACAAATAAAGTCCTAAAAATGTCTTCTCAAACAAGTGGAGCATTTGCAGCAAGTGTTTCTGAAGCTGGTAATTCTCAGCCTGAATTCGTTCAGGCTTTAAGGGCAGCTAGACACGGAGCAAAACAAGCTGTACAAGATATGGCTAATGCCGATAGGTCTAAGAGACTTAAGGTAATGACCGCTAGAGCCAGAGGATTTTTTACTGGAACAACTGAAGATGGGATAGGAGTACTTGACGTACTTCCAACCTTTAAAGGCGCAGGCGTAGGTTTTGCTGCAGGAAAAAACCAATTCAAAGCTTTGGGTGTAGCTCATGATGTTGTTTCTGGAAGACTAACAAGAGAGCAAGCATTAGGTAGGCTTACTGAAAAGTTTGGATACTCAACAGACGATGCATTCACCACTGCATTAGCTGAAAACGCAAGTAGATTAAAACTAAGAGGCTTAGATGGAACTTCCGCAGATGAAATTTTAAACAAAGCAATTAATGCAGTTCAGTCTCAACACTCTAGTAAGCTTACCAGACTTAGTCAAGATTTTTATAGGCTTGGCGCTGGAGGGCCTGATACAAATAGGTTTAAAGGAAGTGATTTTTACTTAAGATCTTTAGAGGATGAATATAAAGATCAACTAGCTAGACATTTAGTAAATGCAAAAGGAATAGAACAAAAAGCTGCAGATAGTTTTGTTTCTCAAATAAAAATAAATCAACTTCCTTCAAGCAAAACAACTTCTGAGGTAACAAATAGAATTTCTTTGGGTAGAAAAGCACAATTTGCCGATGATGCAGACACCTTTTTTGACGACATCTTAGAAAGATTTAGAGGGATTAAAGGCGGAAAAGATTTTCAAGCCGCAATTGGTAATGGTCAAGCGCTAAAAGAGTCTATAGAGGAAGTAGATAGGCTTTTTGTATCGGAAGAATTTAGAAGATCTCTTAACGAAAAAATTAAAAGCAATTGGAATCAATTCAGAGTTGGTTCAATGCCGGAGATAGCTTCAGACGTTTTAAAGCCAGCTAAGCAAAGTTACCTAGACTTTATCGGACCAATATCAGAAAGTAAACAAACTTTTCTTCAAAGAAAAACTGCACAAACACTTGGTATACCTCTACTGCAAAAAGATGGAAGAAGAATAACTCAATCTGTTCTTGAGTCAAAATTAGTTGGTCAAGGATTTGATCCAACTGACTTTAGTTACATGAGAGATTTCTTACTTAACCAAAGAAAGCTAACAACTGGATTTTTTGGAGGTGGTGCAGCCAACATTCTTGGCTTAAGGCCACTTCTTGTAGACGAAGGAGTTGACAGAGGCCTGTTCAAATTTATGCCTCCAGAGCAACAGGCTTCAATTAGGCAACTTGCTTCAACTCAAGCAACTTTTGATCCAGTTACTGGAGGTTTAGGTTCAGCTACTCAAACAATGGGTAGAAGCGCAATAGGTGGAGTATATCAAACGAGATCTGGGGAAATACTTGACTTTACAAAAGTTACAAGTATGCTCACAAAAGCAAAAGACTTTATTGCTTCTGATTTTAGAGTTCCAATTGTTGGATTTAACCCAGCAGATTTAATGGGCAATAGATCTTTAAGGGATATAAGAAACTCTCCAGTACTTCAGTACGTTTCTTCAAGATCTGTACAACCATTTATACCCCAGACAGAAACAAGACCGGATTTCTTCATCCTCAATAGAGTTAAAGGAACTAAAGGGGTTCTTAGGTCTTTTAGCGCAGATGAATCAGGAAGACTGAGTACATCCAAGCTTCCTGGGTTTTATAGGGCAGCTCCTTCGGCAAGTACAGAAATATTTTCAAGAGAAGCTAGAAATGCGTCAGGATTATCTGGCGAAAGAGTTGACACATTAGGTGGGCAAAAAACTAGATTTAGTAGATTCAAAAAAATATTTGATATAGATCCAGAACAGCCAAATTCTCTTTTTAGGCTTGGATCAAGATTTAAAAATAGACAGTCTGATATTAGAAACTCAAGAGTTCTAGGTCAACTTTTATCTAACGAAAACAACACCATTACCTACAAGACTCTAAGAGGACAAAGGTCATTAAGCCTTAGGGGTCTTTCAGTAGTAGACGAAGCTGGTGAACAAGTATATAGTCAGTCTCAAGTTCTTTCTGCGGTAGAATCATTTAGAAAAAGAATATTCAACTTTAATATAAATCAAAGAGTAATGAGGGAGCTTGAAGATACTGCTCCAGATTTGTTTAAGTCCACATCAGGCGTAAGAGCAAGTCAGGTTAGTACAGTTCAAGACGTAAGAAGCGCCGTAAGAATATTGGCCGGCGAGCAAAGTCAAGCATATGCAGATTTAAGAAGAGCGGGATTTGATCCAACCAAGCTTTCAAAGTCTTTTTCAAGGCTTCAAGGCTACATGGACGAAACTCAGTTTGATGTAGATAAAGCTTCTTCTGAAATATTTAGATATATTTCCCAGAGAAATCAAATGCTTAAGCAGGCTATGCCTACAGCATCTAGAACCGTTAATGCAACAGACGATATATTTACTCAAATTGAAAAAGTAACAAGACAGCTTCAAGCCGAAGGAAAAATAGGAATAGACGCAGCTGTTGAAGCCAGAGCTTTTGGTGTTGCTACATTGTTCAACTTTAGTGCATTTAGTACACATAAAGGAGCGCTTGGAAGAACAGACAATGCTGTAAACGCTTTAAATAAAGTTATATCCAGCGCCGCCAATAATGATTCTATTAGAAAACTTTTTGAAGAGTTCACTAGAGGCAATACCTCAATGGTTAACACTTCAATTAGAAGACCAGCTTCAAGATTGTTGCCAGCTCTTAATAGAAAGTTTGGGACTTCTCCTTATGAGATAAATGATCTTTCTGTAAACGTTCTTGGTAGTGGGCAACAGTACACGATGCTGCCTACATTTGGAACAGTTTTTGCTAGAAATCCAATGGCAGCTGTAAAGAGCGCCGTAGGAATAGGAACCTATAAGAATCCTGAAGCATTTTCTACTGGATCAATACCAACAGCCCATATTTTTGGAAGACTTAATAAATACTTTGGTACATTTGGTGCACAGTTAGATCAGTCTCAATATGGTGGTCCTTTAGATCTTTACTTTAGGGGAATGGTTGGAAAAAGAGTTCTTCCGATCACAGCTGCTGGTGCAACCTTTATGGCTGTGGACAGGACTATTGGTGGAGCTGTTAACGAAAGGGATCAAAGAGGGGAAAAAGTTTATTCTCCATTCTTCACTACAAAACTAGCTAGAGCAGCTGTTGAAGGGCAGTCAATAGGTGCGGGACTAGTTCCTGGTGGAATGTCATATGAGGAAAAGAAAGATCAACTCCTTAATGGTGAAGTAGCCGTTAGGCAGGGTAGATATTGGCCACTGGGAACAACTCCATTTAAGGGTGGAAAAGTTCTTTACTACAGACCATCTTATTATAGGAAACTAGCAGAAGGCACTGGTCTAACTTCTGATTCATATTCTTCGCCAGCAGAAAAATTAGCATTTGGTTATGACTTCTCGCCACTAAGACCATTTGATCCATATAGATTTGAAAGAGAAAACTACGCCGATAGACCATATCCTGTAACTGGAGAATATTTCACTGGACCATTTGGCCCAGCTACAGCTTTGGGTAATTTAACTGTAGGAAAACTCCTTAAACCACAAATGCCCATGCATGAAAATGCTGTTGCGGCAGGTTTAGCGGCATATGTTCCGGCTGGAGATTCTGGAGCGTATAACGCTCAGGGAATATTGGATTCTGGAAAAGCTGCTCCTGTTATGGGCGCTGGGGGAGAAATTGTTTCTGTCAATGCAGCAAGTGGTGGGTATTACGGAGCAGGAAGACAGATATCTGGTTATAACAATGCAATGTCTGCAAACGCTGGGGCAATGGCTACTGCAAGCAGGTCCGTTACTGGTCAGATAGGATCCTATAACAATGCACTAACAAATGCGGCTTTAGCTGGACCAAATAGAATATCTCAAGCAGGAGGCATAACTTATGGTCCACCAAAAGTTTCTGGCATTATACCGCCAGCTGTAGTGCCATCTGGGGCACCAATATCAACAGGATCTGTTGCATTCCAAGCTAGTGAACTTGGTTATAGGCTTCAAGAAACTGCAGGTATTTACGGTTTTGCATTTGGATCACTTAGACAGGGCCTTGGTTTTGGAAGTCAAGACATGTCTCCGCAAGTTTCTGCACTGCAATCTGCGTCAAAAGGCTATGGTTCAACTAGGGCATTCTGGGATCTTAATCTTGGTGGTTTGGGCGACGTGCCTATGGCTGGAGAAGGTTCTATTGGAAACATAGAAATTTCTGAAATCGTAAGAAGATTTATTCCAAAAGAAAGAAATGATGTTAATTATGTAAACCCCATTCCAAACACAATGGGACAACAATATCCATTTTTACCTGGGTCTGACTACTTTGTTAATTTTAAAACTGGAGATCCATTTACAAGAGTTCAAGAGGGCGAAATTAGAATGCCTGGTGTTGGCTATGAAAGATTGAACACTTTATATGGAGATGAAACAGGAAGATATGGAAGAGTTAATCAATTAGACATACTCGCAGACGTAGCGCCATATTCTAAAGAGTTTAGATCATTAAATAGAACAATAAAAATGGGAAGTCTTTCTCCCGCAGAAAGAATAAAAGTTCAGGAAATAAGAGGTCAAGTAGAAAATACTACTACAAAATATCAGTTCTCTCCGTATAAATATAAAGACACATCTCCAGAAGAAACGGGAATGCATCCAACAATTCATTCAATAAGTAGAGTTGGAGAATATATTGCCCACAGAGACACTTTTTTAAATACTAAATTTTTGAATAAGAGAACTGCTGCAGAAGATTGGGAAAGAAGAAACGTATATGGTGCCACTTTCCCAGAGTGGCAAAGACCATATGAAAGCTTTATACAGCCAATGATTAATAAAGCTTCTCAAAGAGATCCAATTGCTGCAACGCTTGCAATGGCTGCAGCTGGATCATTCTTTGGTAGAACTGCACCAGCAAAAACTGTTGGGTCTTTAGTTGGTGGTTTAGCTGGGTTTACATCTTCTGTAAAAGGGAATATTCATGAGCTGGTAACCGGCGAAAGACAAATGCCCAAAACAAGAGTTAAAGAACTTGCACTAGAAGAATATATAGATATTCTTGGTTATGTTAAAAATACAAGTTTAGCAAATGAAGCAAGAGCTAGAGGGGACGCAGCAGCAGCAGCAGGCTTTACGTCAGCAGCCAAAAGAACAATGTATGGGGCAGATATCTATGGCGGTTCTGTAGATAACCTTTCTTTAGCAATTCCAAAAAGAAAAAGAGAACATTTTAAAGCTATGATCAATGCCCCAGAGGAAGAAAGAGAAAGAATTCTTTCAACCTCTGGTAGATTAGAAAGAAGAATTTACCAAGCTGCTTGGGGAATGAAAGTAGAAGAAAGACCAGATTTAGCAGAGTATTTTTCTAGACACGAACTACCAGATCAGCACTGGGAAGGTTGGCATCCAAATACTAATCTAGAACATGTTAAAATAAAGATGGGGCAATCCATGGGTCTAGAAATGTCACAAATGGGTTACTATCCACAACAGATTAAAGAAGCAAATTTAACCAATCCTTCATATCCATCATTTTTTGAAAATAACTCTCAGGAAAATGTTGGCTCGCAACTTAGGGCTATGATGTCTAGAATGGGCGTTTCTGGAAGTGTAAGAGAAAACAGAAACCCATACGGCTCTAATTCTATTAGTCTTTCCTCAGCTATCTCTTCTTCTATAAATATATTTTAGGTAAATAAAAATGTCAAGAATTAACCCACTTATAAGTACAGACGCAATGCCGATGAGAAGGCTTGAGGCAGAACGACGTCTTCTTAGAAGAACAATGTATGGAATGACCGACATGATCAGGGTTGATCTTGAGGGTGAAGATATAGTTTACAGATTAAATACAACGGGAGAAACATTTAAAACCGCAAAAGAAGCTTTTGATCAAGCTGGCAAAACAGGAATGACAACTTTTGCAAGACTAACTGGAGATATAGAAACATCTTCTTATAATCTAAGAGGGCTTGGCGGACTTGAACAAAGGCTCAAAACTGTTCAGGCTATGTTGGCTGACGATATAGCCCTAGCTACTAGGTTAGGTATAGAAGATCCCAATTTAATTAGATTTGAAGTTGGAAGTTTTAAAACAGATTTAGGCAATAAGAATACACTCAAAAATGTTGTGGACCAATTAGGAGAAAATCTTGGCATAATAGTTCCTGATGACTCTTCTTTTAATCTTTTAAGGGTTTTTTCCGGAGACAGAGAAATGACAGTTGGAGAGATATCAAGGTTATTCAATGCAACCTCAGAAGGAGCAGGAGGAATTCTTTCTACTAGTGAACTTATGAGAAGCCTTCTTGAAGGCCCAGAAGAAGTTGCTTCGTTGTATTCTAAATCAGGAAAACGCGTTAGGGGCGCAATAGGACTAAGAGATTTATCTTTGGCTGGAGAAGATTTATCTAGCATATTACAAGAAGTAAGTGGTACATCACGTTTAGATGAAAGGTCAGTAAGAATATTTAAAATAAAAGATGACCTTACTGAAATGGCAAGAAATTACTTATCAGTAATATCGTCCGGCGACTATGCTAGATTTACCGATCCAGTAGCAGCTAGAAACTATGCAGAACGACAAGTTATGGAGATGTTCGGAGAAACTAGAGAAGGTTTAGAAAAAAGGGCATATTACTTTAAAAGCGGAGCAATGGACCAAGTTACTGCTGCTCTGAAAAATATGGATATTTTGGATAAAGATGGCAGAGTTCTAAGAGGAATTGATGCATTAAATAAAACTGAGTTAGAACAGCTCACCGATAAATTTAAAGCTGGATTTGATGGAACTGGAGTAACAAATGCTAAAACTTTTAATGCAAAAAGATCTTTTATACAAAGACAGCTTTCTGCTCTTGAAGCACTTCCTGAAGAACAAAAAAGGCAACAATATGTAGTTATGAAAATTTCCGAGCTCAGATCGCAGTTAGACAAAATGGAAGGCGACTTGTTTAATACGATAACTGGAAGAATATTTATGAACGTTGATGATGGGACTGGACAACTTGTTCCAAGAATGGCAAAACTAGTTACTGGTCAGGCTGAATTTGAGGGACCATTAAGTACTTATTCTTACTTAATACCAGATGTTGCCTTTAAAAAAGAAACTGGAATTATGGGAAGAGTTGACGCTGTAAACTTAGTTCTACAAGGAGAACCTTCGTCAAGAGTATACGCTGACCCACTAGCTCCTGCTTTTCACTACAATGTTCTTTCTGATCCAAACTATATTAGAGCAAATGAATTAAGGCAAAATAGAATAATAACCTCTTTAAATCATGCAATTGAAACTGGGGAAATTAGGGCAAACTTAAGAAGACAGATATACCAAGCATCAGAAGCAACTTTAGACGCAATTCCTGAAGCATCAAGAAGCTCAGCTGAAAGAAATAGAATGTTTATGCGTCAGCTAAAGAATGCAATTGAATCTGGAATGGACATACGCGCAATGCCACAGCTTTTAAATTACTTGAAAAAAAATGCAGCTGCGGATCTATTCAAACAAAAAGATAAAGTTGGTTATCTACCTGCGCTTGAAGATTCTTTTAGATTAGCCCTTGATACAGAAGCATCCTTCTTTGGCGGAAAAGAAAAGAAAGCAGCAAGATTAGGTGAAGGATTAAGGGATATAACACTTCAGGGAATGAGAGAAGGCGAATCAATTAAGGCGATTACTTTTCAAATACAAGGTCACAAAATGCTTTTTGCTGGTGACGCAGCAAGTATTTTTAAACACTCTCTTGGTGGATTTGACTTGGACGACAAAGGAATTGTAATGCCAAGAATATTCCAAGATGCTAGCGGAAACGAAAGGCTTGGAACATTTATGTTTCGTCAACCAACCGGTCCAGGAGAATTCATATTTGGAAAAGCAGACTTAAGAAATATAGATACTATAAAACTATTTTTAGCAAATAATGACGCTCTTATGGATGAGTTAGACACGATGAAAAGTGCAATAAGTGGAAATTCTTTATTAGATACAATTCATGAGGCAATGAATACTACTTACGGTAGAAGATTTGACCAACTAGATACATTAATAGGTCAACAAAGTTCCGATCAAATTGAAGACTTTATTATTCAACTAATGAAATCAGCGGAATCAAGGGGAACATATCGCATTCAAACTGTAGACATGAGCAATCCTGTTTTTCAACAACTTCAAGGAAAAGAATTTACCTCACCATTAGCTTTAACAAGAGAAAGAATTCGTCAGCTGGCTGCAGCTGGTCTAACTGAAGAAAAATACTTAGTTGAGCAATATAACTATGGAAATATGCTAAGAGTATTTGCCACAGAAGGATCTTTTGATTTCAGCGATGAGTTACATGAAGGTTTGAGGGCTTATACTAGCGAAGAACAATTTGATAGCCTAACAAGGCTAAGGGCATCTACGGACGTCGAGGCAAAGGTTACATATAGTCGAGCAATAGCTTTCCTAATGGAAAGGGGGGACAATGAGACAAGGGCTGGAGTAACTTCTTTGTTTGACGAAGATTTAGCAAGAAGAGGTCGCAAATCTGTTACAGAAAGTTCAGATACTATTGGTTCGTATATCAACAGATTAACTATAGCTTCAGCTAGCGCAGACCAAGAACAAGAAATTTTAAGAAGGCTTGAAGGAAAAGTAGATAGTGGCATTTTAGCTTCTATTAGAGAGACAAAAATAGCAACATTTGCTCCATCTGACGTTGTTGACATCATAGCAAATCTTAACGATGGCGTAACAGTTGAAGGCATCTCTGGACCACTAGAAACTCTTTTTAGAAACGCAACAGATAAAGAAGCAGCAGCAAGGGCTATAGCAAAAATAGCAGGAATACAAGCGGAGGGCGACCTGAGTGCAGTAGAAGCTACTGGTAGACAGATGATAGATTCAAAGTTTGAGCTGTTAGGTAAACTAAGAGCTCTTTCAATGCAAAACTTAGTTGGAGAAGAAGACTATCAAGACTTATTAGCTGGTATAGATAATGCAATCATTAACGAAAGATTAAAACGGAGATGATGTAAGCTCTGCTCTTAAAGCATATCAAAGAGGTTTTACTGATATTTCCGAAAGAGAAGGGGCTATTGTATCGGAACAAATTACCCAGTACTCCCAGCAGATAAAAGATGCATTTAAGGGCGCAGACCCAAGTGAGATAAAAGCTAATGTACAGTCACTTTTTGGTTTAGATGCAGACAATCGTTTTGCTCATGCGTCAAAAACCCTAAGGCTTGGTCAACAGGGAAAAGAAGCTATAGATGCAGCTGATAGAGCAATCTTTGGAAGAATGCAGATGGCATACTCTTCGGAAATGACAAACTCTAGGGAATCTTCTTTAATAGCTTCAAATATCCTACAAGAAGCCGAATCAATGATGCAGAGAAATGCTGCAAGTATGAACCAGGCTTTATCATCTGGCGATGAAGCTATGAGTGAGTTTTTTAAATATCAAAATCCAAAAATACAAGGCGAAATAGTAGACAAAGTTAAGTCAATGATAATGGAGGGCGCTGCAGGATCGGAGCAAACAACAGTTAGACAATTACTGGATGCTATGGAAGTTCAAATGTCAGGAAGATATAAAGGATTAAGAAAAATATTGATGACTAAACCTGGTTACCTAGATGAAAATGGTTTGGTTAGTATGTTTATGGCTAGAAATCAAGAAAGAGCAGCTTCATTCCTTGGAAGACAAGAAGGTGTAGATAATTTGACTCAACAATATGATGAGTTAGTTCAAAGCATGAAGACCATGTCACTGCAAGAAAAAGAAGAAATTCTTTCTTTTGCCCGAGATGTGGTAGAACAGTCTAAGAGGGGTCTTTACAGGATAGAAGAGGATCAGTTTAAGATAGCTTCAGCACTCTTAGTTGACAGAGAAACGTCAATAGAAAGCATGCAGCTAGATGAGGCTACTGAAAAAGCAGTTAGGCAAATGAGATTGCTGCAGTCAGCTAGGGAAAATTTGTCTTTCTTTGGAGATGAAATGGATGAAATTCTTTCTTTTGGAGGAAGGGCATCCGCTACTGGCTTTATTCCCGATGCAATTGAATTGACTGACGAAGAAAGAGCTAATCTATTTAGGGGTCTTGATGGAAGTGTGGCTGATGAAACGGCAAGACCAGCACAATCGGCATATAAGCGCATCGATAAAGAATTTTTTGATAAACCAATAGTTAAAAAATCTGCTTACGCAACAGCTGGATTAATTGCTGCAAGTTTTATTTATTCGGCTTCAAGAGATAGAAGTGAATCAGATGCTGCGGGGCCACCGCTTCTTCCTGGGGGTTCAGCCTATGAGGCTATGTCTCAAAGAGATCCGCAAATACCAGAAGCTTCTATTTTTTCTGGATATAACGAAGGCGTTGGCTACACTGTAAATATAGAAGGAACAAGAGAGCAATCTGAGTCTTTTTCAAAATCTCTTAGATCTGTTGCTACAGGCCCAGTAAACAGTACTATGTATAGAGGATTGCCACAATTGGGCAGAGATCCCTATTCGCAAATTGCTAGTTCGTATTAGGTTGATTCTATATGATTTTTGGTGCAGATAATCAAAATAAAAATCTCAGGGCTGCATCAGCTATTAAAGTCGGATCTACTGCAAAAACAAGAACAGCAAACAGTTACTCTGCATCTATATCAAGTTCTAAAACAACAGGAAATTCCACTTCGGCTAGAACTCAGCAAACTACAGTTCATCAGTCTAGATCAAATATAAATGATGGGCAGCCAGACCCAGTTAGAGGGTCAATGGAAGGGCTTGACACAGGTAAGTCAACCCATATTCAAATGGACAATAGAGGATATGACGCTAAATCCTTACAGACTGCAAGATATAAAGATAAAAATAAAACTTTAAAACCAGTAATGGGATCGTCCCTTTCCTTTACAAACCTTCAAAATAAGAGTATAATGAATAACTATAGCGGAATAACAATGAGTGGTTCTTCCAGTGACAGAATGTCAAAAAATTTAAAACTTAACAGAATGTTCTGATAAATTATGGCCGATAATCCAACAAATACATTTGTTACACCTTTTATGAAGGAATTAACAACAGAAAAGTATAACGCGATTCTATCCGATGTTAATACATTATTAGAGATGGGTGCAGTAGGGTTAAAAGAACTTAAAAGGATAATTGACGCAGATCCAAGCGTAGAATTTAAAGCTAAATTTAATAATAAAAATGATAAAAAGAACGGATACTTCTATTACTTTGACGCACTAGAGGGTGGACTAGATGGGGCTAATTATGGCTTAAAACCAAAAGGAGCTAGTACAGAGAGCAAAGTAAAAGAAATATACAATAAGTATTTTAAAGCTATAGAAAATGCAGGAACTGGAACTCAGTATACATACAACGGAAAAACATATTCTCCACCAGAATATGGAGTAAGAAGTAATCAAAATGCAATTCTAGTTTTTGATAGCGGAGCTTTTGCTTCTGCTGATGTTTTATTTACTCTATATAAGTCTTCTGTTTTGCAAGACACATATGCAACAAAAGCAGTTGCCGATTACATGTTCAGAAATCTTTTTGGTCAAGAAAAGTTTACGGATCAAGCCGCCAAAACATATATTATGTCTTCGTCATTTGGCATAACGAACGCCTTGATTAGTCTATCAAGAGATACTGTTGCAGGTATTTTGGGCAGGCTCAGGGGCATAAAAGATAAACTAACCAACTATACAGTAGGTCAAGAAGATTTTAATTCTGATCCGGAAGCTGATTCTTCCGAAAATGCAAATACTTCTCAATTGGAGTCAGAGTTTTCTAGCATGCTTGCGGAAGCTGGAATAGGTTTTGATTTAGCAGAATATGTAAGAAGAAAAATTCCCTCTTATATATATGCAAATGAGGGTTCTCTTGACTCGGTAAAAAATGCTTTTTATCGCTCCTTTGTTAAGAGCGGTGAAGTAGATATAGCATCAAAAGATAAATATTTTAAAAACATATGGAATAGAATTAAAACTAGTGGTCTTATAGATCTAGCGGTTAGCGCTTCAGCAATTGGCGATTTTGCTAGAAAAAGATTTTCCGTAGGCAACAACCTTACGGATCCAGAGTTAGGAAGTGCAGGACAAGCACTAGATCCAATAAGAGACACTATATGGCTAAATGATTTGGTAATTGTAACTCAAAACTTAACAAGAGATCCATTAACCCTAGCAATAGTCCAGTCTTATTTTCCCAATCTAGCTACACTATTTTTTAATGCCTCAGCAGCCGCCGCAGATTATTCTGGAGGCAGCGAAGATGATCCAATTAATAATATAGACGAACTAGCCAAGTCTCTATTAAGAGCCTTCGGTACCGATAAAGATGGTAAACCAATATTTAAACCAGCTTGGGAATTAATTAATACTGGCCAAAGAATAAAAAAAGCTCTTCAAGATTTTCCATTTAGAGAAAATATACCACCTAAAACTCCAGATATATTTCACTTTAGATTAGGTGCCGCAAACTTTTACGTTCCACCAATTTCAATTAATGTTAGTTCGCAATTTAAAACTGGCAGCTTAACCTCTGGTGCAATTAGACAAAAGAATAGTCCTAAATTCAACGCAGGATATAAAGAAACTACAATTAGCGTAAAGCTATTCTTTCCTAATTACGAAGAAATCTGGGGCCTATCAATTGATGGAATAAAAGATCTTACACTAAATAAAGATTTTAAGATAGATTTTAAAGAAGCTGGAAATGAAGAAAAGATAGATAAATTTCTTTCATCCTTAAGAGGTTTAGTAGCGGCATTTAAATATGCTCCCATACTGCCAGTTAAAAATCACTACCTAAACTCAGTTCATGGAATTAGTGGAGTTGCACTATCTTCAATGAGCATCTCTACAATTCCAAACTATCCGTTTGCGCTAGTGGTTGATCTTGAATTATTGAACTTTAATCATAAACCGTTCCTACCTATGATTAAAGACTTTAATCAAGCTGTTCACTGGGGTAAGTTCAGGCACTACATGGGCAAAGCCGCAGGAAGCCTTCATAGTTATATCAATGAATCTTTCCTGCTTCCAAAACCAGAAGATGCAGAAGAACCAAATCCAATGTTAACCAGAGTTACTTCTCAAACTCCATATTACACTAATCCTGGAGCTGTGAAAGTTAATAATAACGTTGGAAACCAACAGTCTGAAGTAGAACCAGATCTTGTAACCGACCCATATAAAAACGATATTTTTACAACAAACGTAATCAAAGAATATAGAAATGGCAACAATATATCTTTGTTTATTCCAGAAAGAATACAAACAAAGTTATTTACTCCAGATACATCTTCTTTTAGGTCAGATGAAGAAAAAATGTTAGACGATACTGGCCAGTCCATGTGGGACAAGTTGCTAAAAACAATGGGCATAGATATTAATCAGTCTGCAGGCTATTATAGGTCTTTGGGGTCAGTAGTTCAAACCTCTATTGAAGGATCAGTTAGCCCCTCTGCTAGGAGAATTGTTCTCGAAAGCATAGAGTTGATAACAGCCGGTGTTAGAAAAGATACTTATATAGAAAAAGTATATGATTACTTTGCAAAGGCGTTTGTCGTAGAAAATAAATCACTACTTACACAACAGGAAATTGACTATATAAGAAAAAATCCAAACGAAAATGCTGGACAAGACTATGTTAGTAAAGTCCAAGTTTATAAATATAGAGGTAAAAATTTAGTAATTGATAACAGTGCCTCTCAGGGCGATGAGCGCAACTACAGCCTTAAGGACGTAAGGGATCTTTTCAAGCAGGCGTCTCGTAATACATCAAGTCTCCTAGATCAATTAGCTAATGAAGAAGCTGATAGAAAAGCTGCAACAACAGGAAAGTCTAGTGCAGATTTTATTGATCAAGCTAAAGAGGATATAGGTAGAGCATTTAACGTTCTTGTATATAATAGATTCTTTAAGAGTGGTCCAATTAAAGATTTAATGGAAGCTAGAAGACTAAGGCAGGCTAACTATCAATTTAATGAATGGGAAGTTCCCATGTTTAAAGTTGACCTTGATCCAAAGGCAGTAATAGTCAATGGAGTCTCAGTTACACTGGGAAACAATCTCGCTAAGTTACAATTGCAAATGCAGGAAGAGCCAACTTACCAACATATTGGCGGAAAAGATTCCTACATAAATATATCAATGACTGTTTTTGGTGAAAAAGAATTAATAAAACTTAGAAAAGTTTTTGAACACATAAATGGTTTAGCCCGAATAGAACACTCAACTGGCGTAATAGGCTTTATGGGTATAAAGAACATCGTTGCTTCACTGGCTGGTATTAAATATGTTATGCCCTTGAGTTATGAGGTAAATACAATTCCTAATTTCCCTCATGTTTATGACGTTAGAATGTCTCTTGTTGACTTTGATATATTCCAGCAACAAAGAGAAACTATTTCTTCTAAACAGCAAAAAGAAATGATAGAAACATTTGGAACTAAAAGAAATCCATTCTTAAGAATCAAGCAGCTATGGGGGGCATTTAACGCTTACCCAGACTTCCCATTATCTGTTAAGGATCAAAATGGAGAAGTTGTAGGAAACTTAGATCCAGATTATTATTTTAGATCCTTTGAGATGTTTGACGATGACGTAATAGAACATTTGGCCCCAGAACAAGAAAAGCTTAAGTCTTTTTCTATAACTCCAAAACAACTTAATACTCAGTCTACTAGCGATCACGAAAAAAATGTAAATAGAATTTTAGGTGAGATCAAAGTTATGGTTCAAAATAACCAGCTTAAAAAATTAAAAGAGTATTTTGACAAGGAGCAGATAGGTTTGCTAGAAGCTTCTGCTTATATTGAGGGAGCAGTAAGAGAATTTTTTAAGGGGCAAAAGAAAAATCTTTTAATAGATTTTATTAAAGAGTATCCAGATGTAGATGATAAAACAGCAACATTTGGTTTAACTGCTGGCCTTGGATCAAGTAATATTAAACTCAATACTTCAGTTGGAGACTTGTCCTATAGTGACTCAAGCGCTACTCAACAAATACAAAATATATTAGAAACAAAAGACTTAGTAGTTTCAGAAGACGGCTATCTAAGTATAGATCCAGATGAGTTAACGATACATCACACTATTACCTATATTCCAGCAGAAGAAAACCCCTCAGACGACAAAATGCCTGCATTTTTATATCATGCAAATGGTTATCACCTAGGATATGTTAGCAAGTCTAATAATAGATTTTACTTTACAGTTGACGGTGTAAGACCAGTTAAATCTGAATCTGGAAATAGTAACGATGGTAAATTAAGCTATGTTCCTATTTCTGTTCCATTTAGCGACGCAGATGATCCAAGTAAGACATACAAAAAGGGTGAAGGAAGTGCACATATTGACTCACTTAAGGGGGCTGGTTCAAATCTTGCGGACTTTAGTGACCCATATTCTGCATCTTCGGGTGATAATCCAGAGGTTATGTCCACTCAGGCAGCAAATAGTAATGTGGCAAAACACTGGGAAAGAATGCTAATAGACACAAAGTATAGAGATATATCTGGAAGAATGATTAGAGCATTCCCTACCTATATGTTGTGGCTTATTGATGAAGGTGGATATTTTTCTGGAGTTAAACTATTTGACAATTTCTATGGACTTCAGTCAATAATAGACTTTTCGGTTGTACAGTCTGAAGATATTTTAGGTGACACATTAATCCTTAGGGTATCAAATCTGTACTCAAAATTAACAACGGCGGAGTCTAGTAGAATATTTGACACCGAAGAAGAGTTTCAAAATGAGCAGTTGACACAACTAGATGGAATAGAGTCTGTGCTAGACAAAGCTTTAAATAGGGCTAGAAATATGGTTTCCCATATGGAAAATACATATGTTGTTGACATTAATAGTATTAGATTAAAGCCAGGTGTAAGGGTCCACTTAAGAGTTGGATATGGATCAAATCCAAACTCATTACAAACTCTTTTTAATGGAGTTATTACTTCTGTTGAAAATGGAGAAATAGTAACAATAACAGCACAGTCTGACGCCATTGAGTTAAGTCCAATAGTCAACTCAACAAATAAAAAGGGCGATAGCGGAAAGATAGACGGCGGTATTAATACTGGTTTTTGGCTTTCAGAGCCAAGAGACTTAATGGTGAGACTATTGACAATGGGTTCTTCAAGAACGCGCGAGGCAATAGCTCATGCTACTAGAGGAAGAATATTCTCTGAAAATAAATTTGGCATTAGACACTTTGGTCAAATACTTTACGAACCACTAAACGATCTCGAAGCTGCTAAAAATGAAGCTGTGGTTTCTCAGGTAAAAAATATGTTTGACTCTCTTGGAGAAGCAAGCGGAAACGCTTGGGGCATTGGTTCTGCTATGGGAATACTTGCATCTGGTTCAAACGAAGGTGGTGGAAGTTTATTTGGGATTGGACCAGAAATTAGAGCTCCAGGAGTTGCTTTAATGAGAACATTATGGGCTAACTTCAGCGCTCAAAGAGATTTTGAAATCTTTAAAAGAAACATTTATCCAGGAAATGGAACCGGAATTGCACAATTCTTGGGCGGAGACCTTGGTGATGGATGGTCAACAATAGCTAGTATTACTCCAGAGGATAAGCCTAATGAAAGATTAGAATACATTGGCAGGCTGACTGACTATTCATGGAATGAAATGACAGCAAAAGCTGGAAATGGAATATTTGACGGTAACGCAGACGCTAAGCAGTTAATAGATATTAATGGTAAGCCAAATGAAATAGGTAATAGCAATAGTTCAGCAGGCTTTGCTAAAGTTGCTCTTAGCGGCGCAGTAGCAGCTGCAGGCATTGCTGTAACAGGTGGACTTGGAGCTCCAATAATTGGAGGAGTACTTGCTGCTGGTGGTCTATCTGGAGTTCTAAGCGGTAGAGGTGGAACAAATCTTTTCAACGCTATGGGTATTACTTCTGGTATGGATGATGATCTTCCAGGTTTAGATGAAGTCTCATTTAGGGCGCAAACCTACATGAGAACAGTTTGGGATCTCTTTCAAATGTGCGCAAGATTATTACCCAACTACATTGTGGCAATTAGGCCCTTTGAAGATAGATCAACTGTATTTTATGGAAAACCACACTGGCTGTATACTTCTGGAGTTGTTCCCCTTACTACTGGTTATCCTGGAACAAAACGAGCCCAAGAACTTGGTATTTCTTCTCCTAAAGAATTAGATGTTGACTCTGTTTTAGAAAATGCAATGAAGGCTATAAATGAATCGTCCAATCCACTAGCAGACGCTGCAGCCTTTACATCTCTAGATACTTCTATGATATCTGTACAAGATACCCTGTCTCAGCAACTTAATGCAAAAGAAGGTGGAGTTTATATTCCTGCAGATAGTCTAAAGGACAAAAATGGAAAAGGTAGAGTAATAGCATTCGGCTATGAATCTACTATGGAATATAGAGACTCTTCTGGTAATCCAATTGCTAAGCTTCCAGCTTCTTTGGGGTATGCTACAGTAGGGTTTCACTTACCTATAAGTTCCGAAGATGTAACTGAAGTTCCACTTGATGAAAGTCAAATTCAAGGGCATAGACAGATTGATCAACTTCCCCTAAGATATAGATTTCCATTTTTTACCGATAGGGATGATGGAATTGTTTTAGAAGATTTTGCATACTACGCTTTATCAGATGAGCTTGGTACCTGGAATGGCAACACTGCTGATTACATGAAGCTTGTAAGGGATAATAAAAGTTACAATGGAGTTGGCGGCAACGACGAGGAAACTGCATGGATTTCATTAATGAAGATAGAAAAATCCTTATACGCAGGAATTACAACCGTAGCCAAAGAAGAAGAATTAACTAATTTCAATGGTCTTGCAATAGGTATAAAACTTTTATCTGGAAATATTCCAAGCTTTAAAGATAAAGAAAAAGAAGTAGCAGATAAATATATATTCCAAGAAAAATTAAAAACGTCTTCAGTATCTGGAGTAGTATCTGTTTTAAGAATGCCACTACCAGATAATCCAAGTTTGTTAAAAGATCCAAAAACAAATGCTGATTTATATGATATATTAAAAGAGAATCCAAACTTTAATACAAATGCAGCAGGATTACGAGACTGGAAAGCTCCAAAAAACGCACAAGAAGAACAGTTCTATATCGCTATGAAATGGCCATATAAACCATCTGATTCTTTTGGTCTTGAAAGTTCAGAGCAATTTATACAAAGTCAAGGCGGATACACTCCAGTTGGAAACGCAAAATCATATCAAGAAAGAAAAGTTATGGTTTATAGCCCAACGACTGGAAAGGCAGTTGTTTGCAGACCTGCATACTATTTATGGGGAGAAGATACTGTTGGTGGATTAAAACCAGCAGGTGATAGTGGTATATTTGTAGATGACTGGAGTCATGGTTATGATAAATTTGGAAACCCAACATTCGTTGCAACTGATAAAAGTTCAAAAGGCAGTGGGACAACTGGAAACAGTTTATTCCTAGAGACAAATCTTGCCCTCAGGGCAATAGTTTCTCCAGATGCCGCATATTACCTGGGAATGCTTAACTTAACTCCAGTAGAAGTTGGGTTATGGTCTAGTGGAGATCATAGCAAAGAAGATGACTGGCACGGTGGAGAAAGCGCTATAACAGGAATAGCAAAAGCTGGTGTTGCCCCGTTCCCAGTGCCAAGAAAATGTTATTATGCTTTTGTTCCTGACGATATGCCATTGGGTGTTGTTCCAGACTTTATCTTACCTATAGACGAATATTCTCCACCTAATCAAGAAGTTGTTTATGAAAATAAGGCAGGTAAAAAAATCATATCGTTCGGTGCATATTCCCAAAAAACAGATATTTTAATTAGAGCTACGGGTTATAGTCCAACTGGTCCATCTGATGGAGATAACTTTTTTGAGTTTAGAGTTGCTGATTCAATTACAATGGAAGACGTATTAAATTCTGTTGGAAGACTTGAAATAGCAGGAAACGCTTTGGGAGAAAATGGAGAGTTTGGTCCTGGGACAAAAGATTATTTTGATCTAGTAAAAAACAAAGACTGGGAAGCTATTGAAAACCTTAAGGATGTACTAAAAGAAGAAAGAAAAGATAGATCTTCATTTGCCGGCAAAAGGTTTGCCCCTATATTTGATGAAGCAGAGCCAAAATCTGTTGAAGCTAGAAACTTTTATGACGAAGACTACAATAGAAACATATCTGTTATAGCTGGCAATGGAAGAACCTTACAAGAAGCTATTAGGGTATGGGATCAATTTAGAGCAAAATACCATACTTATTCAAACGTTAAGGAAGCTTTCCAAAAAGCATTTGGCCTTCCACCAGAAGGGGAGGAGAGTGAACAAGATATTGGAACATATTTGAGTGGCGGATTTGGCCTTGGAAACAAGCTTACGGATAAAAAATCTAATACTCCAGATGCAGCAGAAGCTTCAGCTTCAACAGATAAAAGTTCTAAGAATCTATTTAAAAACTATAGTGAATCAAATAATTCGGCAGAAGATGAGTTTAGTTTAGTTTTTGGAGATAGATTTTTTGCTGGACCAGAATGGATCGGCAGCGAAAATGCAGCAGCTCAAGCGGCACTAAGAATAAATCCAGAAAAAATTAGACAAGGTTTAGAAAAAGCAAGAACAGAATTTATAGATAACCCAGATTCAAGTAACGGTTTAATTAGCTATTACAACGAACTGCTCAATAATAGATTAGATAAAATTCTAGGAATAATTAGAGACTCGTTGCGTTTATCTGGAATTGCAGAAAAAGAAGATCAAGATCAATATATAGCATCAATAAGAACATCAAAACAATTATTTTTATTTATGGTTGGCGCATTCAGGAATAGAATGTGGTCAGACCCGTACGCAAGGGCTTGGCTAGTGTTAAAGCCTAATAGAAAATTAAGTTATGATGGAAGAAATGATGAGTGGGACTTTAATCCAGTTCTAAAAATATTCCAAGCATATATAGATCCAAATGAAGACTACGCAAAGAGTAAAGATAAATTTACAAAACTTCTTGCACAAAATAGGTCAGAGGGCAGTAGCGCAACAAGTATTATTGGTAAGTGGGGCGAAGATGTTAATGGATTTTGGGATAAAAACATAGGACCACTATTTACTGCCTTAGGCGACTCTCTTAGCGGTTTAGTTAATCTTTTTAGAATGTCTATGATGCAGCTGGGATATGGTCTATCGCAAGTTGGCCAAATGACTAAGCAGGCAAATATACTAAATAAGGTTCTTAATGATTCTATATACTATTCTCTTGGAAGGCCTGGTTCACTACTCAGAGCTGTAGACAATCCTTTTACCAGAGAGTACGCAGAGCCTGTAATTGAAATTAGACAACCATTCCAAAGAGTCCATTACTTAAGCTCTTTTTCTCATATATTATCAAATGGTATAACTGAAAATCTAAACGGAATTGCCACGATGATAACCGCTGTTTCAGACGGTAAATATCCTGTTACGGTAGCTATGGATAAATCAGCACCGGCGGAAAGGCAGGTTGAAAAAACTGTTGAGACTGGACTATTCTTTGATAATGCTACGGGATCTGGTTTATTTGGGGCACTTCACCCAATTTTGCATCCTTTTGAATTTGCAAGGGGTATTTCAAAGTTTGCTCAAGGCACTCCAGATGAAATGCTGGCAAGAAGAGTTGGTTTAGCTCACTTAAAAGAGTCATTGAAAGATATATATACTGGTGAAATATTGATCACAGGCAACGCCGACATAAGACCTCATGACATAGTTTATCTAGCAGATGTCTACGAAAGAATGTATGGAATGTTTGAAGTTGAACAAGTCGTACATCATTTTACTTCTGAGCTTGGATTTGTCACTTCAATAACACCTAATGCTCTAGTTACGGTAAATGATCCCGCTAAATGGTTTATGTCTTCTTGGATTGGTACATGGATGCATATGCAGGCTTTAAGAAATGATACTAGACTCTATATGAGTTCTATTGGATCTGGCGTCAATGCAATGGGCCAGATAAGCGTGGATGGACTAGCAGACTCACTGCAGACTCAAATGGTTGGCGGTATACAATATACCCACGGTGCAGCAGCGTTAACAAAAGATATTATGGCTCACTTTACGTCTGAGGGAATTAATGATATTAACTCACAGGTTAAGGGTTTGGTAGCTCAAGGTTCTGCAGCTGCTTCTGGTCAAATTGCACTTGGAGGAATGGGTGCAATGTTTGCTGGGGCCACTGCCTTAGGTGCCACAGCGGCTGGAATAGCCTCTATGGCTATACCTGGTGCGGGAGCATTAATTGGGGGAGCTGCTTTTGGACTCGGCGCAGGAGCTGGTGGAAAGCTGGCCTGGAAAGGCTGGACTTGGATGCGAGACAACGTATTGGATCAACACGGATGCTATATTCAATACTTAAACAGAAACGGTAGAGCTATGGATGCCGGACTTGGACTAAGTGGTCAAGGTATGGTTGTTGGAAGATATCACACCAAAAAGCTGCTTCCTGGAATTTTAGGAGTTAGCTCAAAGATAAGAACAGCAGAAGGGTATTCTTACATTAGAACTAATGACCTTCTTTCAAAATTGGGCTGGAAAGAAAAAGAAATAAACGATCTAACCAGATATATAGATTACGAAAATGCATTAGTTAATACCCAGGTCCTAAGGTATTCTGGAATTGGTCCAGAAAAAGCTGGTTTAAATAGATTCTTTAAAGTTATCTGCAAAGTAGTAGACACAATTGACGGTGACACTATAGACGTAATTGATTTACTAGATACATCGGAGAAAAAGTTTAGAATAAGATTTGACGGAATAAACACTCCAGAAATAAACGTAATTAAAACTGATTTACATACAAGTGGAAAAGTTGCTAACATAACAAATGTACAAGTTTCCTCTGGTAAAGCCACAATTACAACAGAAGCACCTCATACTTTTGAAACAGATGAAGTTTGCGTTATTGTAATAGATAATCCAGGTGGATTTTATTTACTAAATAGTTCAGCAAAAATTGAGTCAACTCCAACAGCAAATACATTTGTAGTTTCAACAGTACTTCCAGACAACAACGCTGCTAAAACAGGAAAAGTTAGAGTATATGCAAAGGGTTCTGGAGAGTTTGTAAATTCATCTTCGCCAGGTGGTAAGGCTAAGATGTTTACGATGAACGCATTAAAGGACAAAGTCTTTGTCTTAAGAATATCTCCAGAAAATGTTACTGGATCTTTTACTGAGTTAGATTTTGAAGCAGGATCTACTAAGTCGTTAGAAAGAAAGCTTATTCACGGAGAGTCATTACCTGCTTATTATGATAAAGATGTTTTTGGAGAAAGAATTCTTGGAGTTGTATTTTATAAAACTCCACAACAGGCTTTAGAGACAATAATAAAAGAAACTAATTCTTTATTTGAAAAGTATAAAAAAGCCTCTAATTCAGATCTAGTTTCTCAATTAGCTTCTAGTTTTTCTCCAGGTGTTTTTTCGGATAGATATTCTGATCTTTTAGAAAAAACAAAAACTATTAATAAAATTGATTACTACACTCAATATAAAACTACTCCTCTAAACGGCATATCTCCTGGGTTGAAAAAGACATACAACGCTTATGTTGCCCTCAGACTAATTCAATATATTTATGAAAAAGTTTCTGAATGGCCAAATGTTGAGTGGGATGAGTACTATGACGATGGAACTCCCGTTTCTTTAAACTATGAGCTTATTATTAATGGACTAGCAAAAGTTTATACAAAAGGACTTTTAATTGAACAGCCATCTGTTATAGATTCATATGAGAATGCTGCTCTTCCAAGCAGAGTAACAATAAGGGAAGAAAGATAATATGTCAGATTTTAATTATACAGTTGATGATCTATCCGATACATCAACACTTGCTAGGAAAACTTCTTCTGCTTTCTACCCATCAGGAGAGCCGTTAAAGACTAGCTATTCTGTTTCTGGAGATGCAAGTAGAACTTTAACCCAAAGAGATTTACAAAGCGTACTATCTCGGAGATGCCCTGTATAGGTCTCCTAATTTTGCCCTTCAAATATCAAATCAAAATACTCAGTCTAGTATCAACTCAATTTTATCCGCAGTTGGAGGACCAGACGCAGCTAACCTTAAAATACAAGACCCAAATAGTCAAGATGAAAACGCTTGGTTAGAAGGATCAGTCGCCTCAAATTTGGTTGTATCAAAATCATCTCTTGGCAAGCAATCTCTTTCTTTTGGTACAAGAAATTTTTTAGCAGAATTACAAAACAATGCTACACAAGGTACATCTAGAACAGGCGATCATCAAGATACATCTAATTTTCCTTTTGACCCCACAAGAGGTGGACAATCTGAAGTCAGAGTTGTAACCATAAAAGAAAATTTATCAAATGAAGAAGCTAAAATATTTGATGAAAAAATTCAAGAGTTA